>Ga0100391_1001231_pt1 | contig 28842 bp, 15 predicted proteins | sample CryGeymeta201515_FD_81541 | JGI IMG/M metagenome (GOLD analysis project Ga0100391, IMG submission 81541) | Groundwater microbial communities from Crystal Geyser aquifers in Utah, USA - Crystal Geyser metaG 2015-15 | ecosystem: Environmental > Aquatic > Deep subsurface > Groundwater | place: USA... | reverse complement strand
TAAGGCCAGCGGTCGTGACCACAGGAGTGTGTTGGCGAAAGTACCTAACCCACTGGTTATGGGTCCTATGAATCCTACGTTTCAAGGCACTACTAGTAGTATCTAGTAGGACTGATATCAAGTTTGATATCAGAGTCCTCTCACTTTAACAGTATTATCTAATAATAAATACAGAGTATCATCAAGTGACCATACCAAAGTATAGACATAGTGTTTGAATTGTCTATTCAACAGTTTGTTATACTCTGCTACTACTCTAGTAGTAGTAGTAGTAGTAGCTGTCTAGCTAGCTAGCTATTACTGCGTACTGCAGAGGAGTCAGTTGACAGACTTTTTCAAATACAAAACATATGTTTCCACCAACCACTTGATCACGTTCATACGATCACTAGTTACTTGTTAACACCATACGATGGTGTTTTTCTATAAAATTCGAGGAGGACCCTGCAAGGGGGATCTGAATCACATCACACTCCGAACGGAAGACATCGTTTGCTATGTAGGACGAGACAAGCACGAAAATGAAGGTACTATGCAGCTAAATGATCTGACTGAACTATTATTTGGAATTTCCTCCAAGCATTCAAATTCTCTTACGCACATTGCTTTTTAAAATTCCATTCGTTCAGATTTGATTAAATATGGATGGCCAGGAGATGTGTGGTTTCATGTTGATGGATTCAGCAGTGCTCACGTTTACTTTCGATTGAACTATGCCGTCGCGGCAGCCCATCACTCCCACCAGATACCTCTCAATGGTGCCATTCCCATTGATCTTCTGCCCGACAATTCGATCGAAGATATGAAGCAAATTGTCAAACACAATAGTATACAGGGCTGTAAGTAACGTGTCATACAAGTTCTCCATAGTTTTGTGCTATTAATGTGTACATTACTGTGGTATCGGATAAGTAACAACTTTCTGTCTGTCGATCCCATCGAAACAAATTCTAGCCAAGCTGGCCTCTTGTAAGATCGTGTGGACACCTCACTCAAATCTGAAAAAGAATTTCGATATGGAAGCTGGAAGCGTAACATACCACAACACAAAATTATGTCGCTACGGACGATGCCACAAGGATCGAGAACGCATCAAGGCCCTCGAAAAGACCAAGAGCACTGACCGGACCGATATTGATCTGTACCAAGAAATGAAAAATAATGAACGAGCCTTGATCGAACGACGCAAGCAGCACAGCAAACATGTCGCACTGACGGGAGCACCGTTGCAAGATGATATTTTCGACCCAATTGAAGCCGATCGACAAGCCATGGCTCACAAAGAGACGCGACAAGGAGATGAACAGTCTGGGTTGGATCAGGGCATGGCAGCTTTGGAAAGCTTGGCCTTGGGAGATGGTGGTTTGAAGGTCACAGCTGCAGCGTACAGTAGCAGTGATCCTTCTTCCAAATCAAAGAGAAACGACGAAGATACCGAAGACACTCCCATTTGGCATCAACAATCCACCAAGGACGAGCAAGACTACAACAACAACGAGACTGCCATCTTTTTACTAGAACGAGGCTACCCTCGTAGCAGCGTTGACAAGGTCAAAGAGAAAAAAAATTTACAAGCATTGCAACAATTATGGAGTGAATTGGGTGATTACAGCACAGCATCCCAAGAAGTCGATGCTGATGAACTCATGTCTGCTCGAGAAGAGGAACGAGAAGTTTTGGATGCTATTTTTGGCGAAGATATAGAATGGTTTATGGACCCTGAGAGCAATAGTCAAGACACTACTATACTGGATGCCTCAGTACCCATCACTACGTATGAGCCTCCACAGCGATACTTTATGGGATCTGAGCCGCCACCGGAACTCCGACTGGAGATTTACTTGGCCAACAGCCATTATCCTTTCTGTCATAGTCCTCCTCTTCTTGCATTGGTTGGCGGTGGGATCCCACAGGAATATCTGCTCAAGATGACTCAACAATTATACCAAGAAGCCATTCTGAAAGCTACGGAGGAAGAACCGGGTGATCCGCAGTTGTTCACTCTGATTACCCATGTCGGTGAAATATGGGAGGCTGTCGTAGAAGAAGAGGGAATAGCTGCCGCAAAGGCCGAAGAAGAGGCTCGACAGGCTAGACTAAAAGCTATTCGTGAGCAACAAGCGGAAATGTCTTTGGAAGCCGGGGCTGATGATCCAACAACGGCATCGTCTGCACATCAAGGAGCTGGAATCCCCAATTTTACCTCGGAACAAGAACGGCGAGCTTACGCGGCTAGCATTATAGCCAAGAGTAGACATGGAGTTCAGGTTACTACTACTTCTAGTAGCACCAAAGTTGACGACACAGTAGCAGCCACGGCAAAGCAGGGCAAGAAGTATTACAACACTGGCGTCAGCGATGCATCTCTCGTCGAGGACTTGTTTTCGTAAGGTGCAGCTTGTTTCACACACCAAACTTGATACTTCTTCAGTAACTGCAGCTCGTAGGACTCGTATCATTTCAAGGAGAGTACTGTTCTACGTGAGGATACAACATAATATTATGGTAGACTAAAAAATACTAATCGGGACTGAAAGGCGACGAAACCATTATTTGTTGTGCCCGGGTGGAAAACGGGCAAGATTCGTTTTGAGTCCTGCGGTATCAGGCCTGACTCAACTTCATCAAAACCGAGGTGTTCCGGGTTGTCAATTCATGAAGTTGATTTTCAATTCGAACAGTCTCACAAAAGCACAAATCTAAACAACAAAACAAAGAAAAAGCAAGCAAGTAAAAGCAATGGGTGTCCTCACTGTATTCCTCGAGAAAGCTTCCAACTTGGCTGACACCGATTTAATCGGTAAGACTGATCCCTACGTGCGGTTTGATCTCAAGCAAGATAACTGGGTCCGTGATCAAGACTATGGGTACCAGATTTCTTCTAAAAAAGCAAACGACTTGAATCCTGTTTACAATGAAACATTTGTCTGGCACAATATTCCCGATTTGAAAAACATGGTACTGAAAGTACGGGTGATGGACGAAGACATTGGCTCTCGCGACGACAGAGTTGGAAATTGCACCATCAAATTGGAAGATTTAGGTCTATCGCGAAGTATGATGAAAGTGGATCGCGTCATTGATCGCAATTTGCTTACTAAAAATGGAATGATTCATTTGAAGATGTCTTACGTAGCCTAATCGGTATCACGTTTGTTGGCGAGCACCAGTTCTGCATCATTGGATTAAAAAAATATATACTTAAAAGCGATTAGGCAACACCACTCCTACAAACATGACAGCGAATAGCTAGCTAGCTAGAATAGTCTGTCTGTTCAATCATAAGATTATTGGAAACTTTCAGTGCATGCAAATGACTTACTTCATGACTGCGCCAGAGCGATTATCTATCTCGGACCATGATAATATTATTATTATTTTCAACTGAGAAAGAAATATTAATATTTCCAACCCTACTACTAGTAGTAATCGGACCTAAGCTAATGTAGTGCGTGCGCCCGCCGAGATGCCAGGATTGAAAATTTCGTACAGTCTCGCGTGTACGTAGTATTTGGTCGGATTACACTTTCTCATCTTTGATCAAACCTACGAAAATCTGGGAACGGTGTACCAGGTACCGTAAAAAAGTAATAAATTTTCCGTAGTAAATGTTTGATTGTGTTTTGTATTATTCTGTCGGTGACTACTTTTCTTCTTCTTTTTTATCGCCTAATATCAATCCAGTTACCACAACTTACAAAATTGGAGAATTTGTCACCGCTTTATCCTACGTTTTTGTTCGACCTTTTTATTTCGTTTCATTACTATAATACCTTCAGCCGATACATGATACTACATACAGAATACTACTGCAGCACTTTAAGATGACGACAAGCAACCGACACAACAGAAGCCCCAGATCTCGAATCATGGCAGCGATGGTGGTGCTTCTTCTCATCAGTTTTGTGGCTCTTTGCACGATCAATAATAATGATAATGGTAATGATAAGAACAAGACTCAAGAGTCAACCAAAACCCATCGATGGTTACAACAGCAGTTGCCAGATTTCATGTGCTCCATCTTTGGTAGTGTGCTCGATAATTCTCTCTGCCGTCAAGATAATGATGATGGAAACAGCACAGGAGTAGAGTGTCCAGTGGTCAGACCTCTAAGCAACGAGACGGGAGTGTTTGATCTGGATCGCTTCACCGAATCTACCTGGTACGTCCAGAAACAGCAAATTACTGGCTTTCAATACACTCCAGAGGACGAGTTTTTCTGTTTGAGCATGACGTACACACCCAGAGTTGATGAACCAGAATTCTACCATTTTGAGAACTTTGGTCTGGTGGGAGGTATTAATGGTTCGGTACATCAATGGGATGGAGAGAATACCGACAACTGGTGTGCCGGACAAGATGAATACGGTGGTGGATTGTTGCGCGTTGCACCATGTGTCTTGAGACCGTTGTTGGCAAAAGTAGGGTTTCCCCTATGGATCATTGCGGTAGCCGATGATTACTCGTGGGCTATCATGAGTGGAGGTCAGCCTTCGGAACCTGTGGAGCCGCTGGTGCACGTTGATGGTTCTGTTTCCAGCACGAGTGGAAATGCAAACAATGAACAACAACAACAACAACAACAACAACCACAAACGTTGTGTACTCCCCGCACCGATGTTACTGATGGTATCTTACTGGACACTGGTGGCTCTGGATTGTGGCTATTGACGAGGGAACGAATGGTAAACAGCAAAGTCATTGCCGAAATGGAAGATAGACTAATAGAGATGGGAATTTCGCCAGGAAAGCTCTTTCCTGTGATTCAAGATGGCTGCAGCATTTATAACCATGACAATTTTACCCTTCCTGAGGAATTCGAAAATGATGGCGACTTCTAACTTTATTAAAGAAAAATTACAGAGATTTCAACGTAGCTGCTACCTACCTACTCGTACCTCTACGCAGTAATTGGAGGTGGGGTTTCAGGAACGAGAACTATATATTTTACCTGTACTCTGATATTATTTTATTGTTCTGTATTACTAGAACACTAGCTAGTAGTCTAGTAGTAGTACTCTAGCTAAGAGAATATATTACCTGGTACTCTTGAGTATAACACTAGTAAAGTAAGCAGTAGTAGTATCAGTCGTCTGCCCCGCCTCCTACCAGCAGTTTAGTACTGGCTAGTAGTACTAGCTTCTATTAGTAGTAGTACTCTAGTCTACTACTCTACTAGGTAGCTAGAGTCTACTTGACTGCCCTGCTGGTACTACTAGCTAGACTAGTCTACTACCAGGTAGAGAGGTACTCGAGTACGGACTACAGTAGCTACAGTAGAGTCTACTCACCTCTTTGAAAAGCGTCTGTCCTCTTCTAATACTCCTCTAGCTAGAGAGTCTACTGCCCTCTTTTTAGCTTGACATCAAAAAATTAAGACGTCACACCCACGCATGAAAGAATCAAGTAAAAACAAATCTTCCGAGTACGGTATGCATCTGAAAAATCGAGAAGTGCTGTCCATTATTTTTTATGAAGAAAGCAATGACAGTAGTACTCGAACTTTTCTGATCTGTGTTACTATCCAATTATCCTATCCTATTTTTTGTTCCCTTCACAACCAGCAGAAACATGACAGAAACAAATGCTCTCGGGTACCCCAAACTTGTCCCCAAGAATCCGGTTCCTAGTGATATTGATATCAGCAAGCAAATCGTCAAAGACGTTGGATTGCTGCCCATTCTCGATGTTGCCAAACAGGTTGGATTGAAAGAAGATGAAGTCATTCCGTGGGGTATTGCCAAGGCCAAGATTCCCTTGAAGGTTCGCGATTCTCGCAAAGACGTACCCAATGGAAACTATGTTGTAGTAACGGGTATTAATCCTACGCCGCTGGGTGAAGGGAAATCCACCACCACAATTGGATTGGCCCAAGCTCTGGGCGCCATACTCGGCAAGAAAACGATTGCCTGCATTCGTCAACCATCTCAAGGTCCCACCTTTGGCATTAAGGGAGGAGCTGCTGGAGGAGGATATGCTCAAGGTGAGTTTGCATAATTTTTTTCATTTTTTGAAGGTTTTTGTATGAATATTTTTTTAATTTTGTCCGTCTCTCTGTGCGCTCGACCTGCTGATTTGCGACCAACACAAATCACTGAATTACTTTTTGTGTCATTTTTTTCACGCTCTCAGTTGTCCCCATGGAGGAATTTAATCTACACTTGACCGGTGATATCCATGCTGTCACAGCTGCCAACAACCTGTTGGCCGCCGCTATTGATACTCGTATGTTTCACGAAGCGAGTCAAACAGACGAAGGCCTTTATAAGCGCATCTGTCCCGATGACAAGGATTTTAGTATTGTCATGAAACGTCGATTGGCAAAATTGGGTATTGATAGCAATAAAAAGCCAGCTGATTTAACACCCGAGGAACGCAGCAAATTTGTTCGGCTCGACATTGACCCCGATACCATTACCTGGCAGCGCGTCTTGGATACTTGCGATCGCCATTTGCGAAGTGTCCAAATTGGTATTGGAAAAGCCGAAACTATCAAGTCTAAAGACGGAAACTCTCGTGTTCAGCATGACAGAACATCTGGATTTGATATTACCGTTGCCTCCGAAGTGATGGCAGTCTTGGCTTTGGCCCGGGATCTACCAGATTTGCGGGAAAAATTGGGTGCTATGGTGATTGGATACTCTTACGGTGGAGAGCCTATTACGGCTGACGATTTGGGTTGCGGCGGAGCTTTGACTGTTCTAATGAAGGATGCTATTATGCCTACCTTGATGCAGACTGTGGAACGAACTCCTGTGCTGGTCCACGCGGGTCCTTTTGCCAATATTGCTACTGGAAACTCGTCTGTCATAGCGGATGAAATAGCTCTTAAGTTGGTAGGAGAGGATGGGTTCTGTGTAACCGAGGCTGGTTTCGGAGGTACGTAGTGGAAGCTCTGATTTTGTTTCTTCCCTTTATCCATGTGCACTTCGGGCCTGTTCATTCACCATCATCCCTTGCCGTTGACGGTCGTAAACAGCTGATATTGGAATGGAAAAGTTCTTCAACATCAAATGCCGTGCTTCGGGCCTTAAACCGAAATGTGCAGTTATTGTAGCAACTGTTCGTGCTTTAAAAATGCACGGCGGCGGACCACCTGTTACTGCTGGAAAGCCTCTTCAGAAGGAATACACGGAGGAGAATGTCGAATTAGTTGCATTAGGTGCTACCAATCTTGTCAAGCACATTGAAAATGCAAAGAAATTTGGTGTCAATGTGGTGGTTGCTGTCAATCAATTTAAGAATGATACTCCAGCCGAGATTGAAGCTGTGAGAAAGGCCGCCTTAGATGCCGGGGCGTTCGATGCGGTTCTTTCGAACCACTGGGCTGAGGGAGGCGCTGGAGCCGCCAATCTTGCTGCCGCGGTGGATCGTGCTTGCAGGGAGAACGATGCTGCCAACTTCAAGTACTTGTACGACGTGAACGAACCGATCAAGGCCAAAATTGAATGCATCTGTAAGGAAATTTACGGCGCCGATGGAGTTGAATACAGCGACTTAGCTAACCAACAAATTGAACAATACGAGAAGGCTGGGTTCGGCAAGCTCCCAATCTGCATGGCGAAGACTCAATACAGCTTTAGTTGCGACCCGGCCGCCAAGGGAGTTCCAACTGGCTTCAACATCACCGTACGTGAAGTTAGAAGTTGTGCTGGAGCCGGCTTCCTTTATCCTCTTGCTGGTGCCATTCAAACCGTCCCTGGCTTGTCCACCCGACCAGGGTTTTACGATGTTGACATTGATCTTGAAACTGGTGACGTGCTTGGCCTCTTTTAGATATCATTGAGAACTGTACCCTTTCACCCGCTACTGAAACTAGTCTATAACACGCGATATGACTTAATACCATACTCTAACAAATTCACAACTAGTGCAACCCCTATTTCTCGGCAGCCTAAAACTCCGCTACCGTAAACGTTTCGTCGTCTTTGGAATGAGCAAAGCGAAGTGACTTGGGTGCGTTGTTGGTGCGTTGAGTGCTGGCCGTTGAACAGCTTCTAAACGAGCTCACTTTGTGAAATTTCGTTCGGCGCTGTTTCTCTTGCAGTGTGCCGTTGCGCTGTTTGGTTTGTTGGTATTGCTCGCGTCTTATGGCATCTCTAACTTCCTGGGATAGCTCTGACGATGTTTGCTGCATAGCGTATTTGACCAAGAGCAGAATATGCTCGGCTGCAACAACAAATAAAAACTGCCCAACGGTGTCAAATTGGTCCTACAGTACAAAACAAAAAAGTGGTTGAGCGCTTTTGCGTGGAATGCAGAGGAAGAAAAACTGCCGATGTCACGTACTTTAATCCACAAAAAGTTCGAATGCGTAAATCCAATGAGCCAACTGTTTGTCAGCACAGAAATTACAACTACGATATGAAGTAGGTGCTCCCATACTCCAATTCCGCCTGTTTTTTCCGAAAGAGGTCTTCTTCGGACCTTGCAGACCTACGCGTGAAAAAATGGATGCAAAAAGTGAGCAAATCATAGTGTTAAGCCACACAACGCGTGACATCCATCGCAATCGACAGCTCACCTTGTATGCGTCAAATCGCATAAGCACCAAGTAGTTTAGCAACACAATAGCTGGCGTAATTGGCAACACAACGCTGAATCCGCAGACATAGGCGAACTGTACGACAGCCTGGATGTATTCAGGAAAACTATCGTGCTGTGGCCGAAGAGCCTCTAGCCAAATTTCATCTTGGGCCTGGTCCAATAGCAATCGTTTGTTGATAAGTTTGATCTGTCTGATCTTGCAGTCTTCACCCTCCTGCTCCTCGAGCGTCTTACTTGAGAGCTCTTCCTCTTCCATTTCGACAGCAGCCAGCTCATTTAGAAGTCGCTTCCGACGGAGTCTCATACGGATCTTGTATACTAACAAAGGGAAGTAAATCTGAAGAAATAGACCCCACCACTGCGCTACCGTGGTGTAAACCATCACACCCGAGGCAACACGAATGATACCATTTTTCATGGCACTTTCGCTTCCAATAGACATGAATGAATAGTAGTAGAGTGTGGCAAAATAGCAAACAAACCGAAAAGCAAAAACCTTGACGATCAGATTTGTTCGGTACTCAGAATGCGTGCGGTAGTTCTCAAAGTCGTTCAAGACGTACGAGACGTTCATCAAAACGAAATTGAGGAGGGGTAAGCAAAGTCCGAGAATGCTTGGCAGTCCGATCAGAATCAACAGGAAATCAGGATCTTTCAGGTATTCAGCGGTGATTGGTATATCCGCTACGGGGGCCGACTTTCCAATAGCATAGACGGTGAACGAAAATTCAAAGGGTTCTGCACCTTCGATTGTGTTTGCTTCAATATATTGGGCGATATGAAGATCTCGGTTGGCATGAAACAACAGAATGACAAAAAGGGACCCGAATGTAAAGCCCAGCGTCAATGGTAGGCTGATCAAATATTTGAGCCAGCGTTTCCAGCTCGGATACTGCACAACCCATTCTTGCGTGATTTCATCAACAACGTATTTACCCTTGAATTGAGGTCTTGTCGTCTCTTGTTCTTGGTAGTCCATGGTGCCCCAGCGATACGCCAGAAAGTTAGATCGTTTGCGCCAATTGATTAATACAACGAAGCTCCAGATCATAATGAACAGCGACCAATAGGGGCGAACAGGGTGATCCCAGTCTTCGGCAATCAGCATGCAGGCAAAGACAATCAAACCGACGCAAGTCAGCACGATTAAATGGCCCGAAAGATGCTGCAGCCATGCAAAGTAAAAGGCTACCTTTTCACCAAAGTATTCCTCGATAGAATCCAGAGGCTGGAAGAAACTTCCTACCAAGAAACGGTACATGCGGCTTGGAATATGCTCATCCAGAAAAGATTGATCGCTCTCGCTAAGATCAACTTTTCCATGGTTTTTGTCTTTTGACGAACAGTCATGTGTAGAACCTAGTTCTATGCGCAAACCGCATCCATCACGGCCCCGCCAATTTTCCTTTTGCCAATAGTGGCACCAGGCGGTGTATAGTTTGTCGAGTTTCCTAGGGACGTGTAGTGGCACTCGGGCGTTGATCATTCTTCCAAGTTCCGTGGTTTGATCCAATTCGGCCCCCGAGTCACGAATGCGTGAACCAATGATAAAGTCAATAATGTTCTGTCTATGGGAAGAACGGAACAAGGACGAGGTTTGATCAGAGTACCCCGGTACTTCAGCCTCGTCGCTCGTTCGGCAAAACTGATCCATGCTATCTTCTCTGAAAGAAGCAAATTTTCCGTCACGTGTCTTAAGTTTCAAACGCAAGACCTCAGCGACATCCATCAATCGATCTTCGGGACAGCGAATTTTGATCATGACACTTCTGGTATCGATATTGTACACGCGGTGTGTCTCTAGGCCAGCCTGTCGGAGTCGACTCCAAATTTGAGTACCAGGAGATCGAAAGCCCAAAAAGTAGTCGGAAGGTGGTGGTACAGCTTCTGGGGCAACACGTCCTTCCATGAAGGCCGTGTCCATTTTGCGGACCTTCACCACCAGCTTTTCGAGAAGACTGGGTGTGACTGGCTCTAAAAATTCATCTTCGTGAATTTTGTTTTGCGCCTCAATATCGGCTTGTTCGCGTTGCTCCAACTCAAGTCGGTTGACATGCGATCCAATCCCAGCAGTTCTATGGGCTGCAAAGCGACCAGCAGCTGCATCACGATGGAGTAGAAGAAAGCCTCGAAAGATCAACCAATATTCGCCTTCCGTGGCGGTTTCAAAGTCAAGATATTTAAATTGGACATCGCTTCCTTCGCCATTGTACCATTTATTTTCAAACGACTCGGTATCTTTGGTAGTCGCTCCAGGAAAGCGTTTGACTACTCGACATACTACCGAAAAGGTATACTCAGGTGAATATGTCGCTTTGGAACGGCGGAGGGTCGAGGTCCCAAGCTCACCCTTATTTGAGCGAGGATCATCGTGACGTGCCGGGTGAACTGCCACCATATCATTGGCTCGAAAGTATCCATTGCGAGTCACTTTGGCCACAGCATCCGTGACCTTGCGCTTTAAGCCTTGTTCACGCTGCATTTTCTCGCGGAACTGCTTGGCAGCGATAAAATCAGGAACACTAAAGTTCTGATTGTTAAAGCAACTCTCATCATCGTTGTCTTCGAGATAGCTCCATGACTGAGCCAAGCCACTCCTACCAATATGTCCACCGAAACCACGATTATAGCGCACTCGTTGCTCCTTAAAGGCATTTATAGCGTCTTCAGACTCGACACAATCAAAGTGGATCGTGTCACCTCCATCTTTTGACGAAATTTTGCAAAAGACGGGGTCCATTCCACTGCGATGACGCCGCACCACAATCCCACGCCTCAAAGCGGACAAAAACTGCAGCATTCCGTTGGTACGTGCCGCAATTCCACGTGGTATCACGTGCTGTGGAATATCTTCAATTTTTAAATTGTTCGGATCATCGATATTCAGAATAGAATTTTCTTCATCTAATTCTTCGTCGTGCTGTTCAAGCAGCATTGATGTTGCAGTACTGGCCCGTTGACGAGCGGTAGATCGTTTGACAAGAATCGAAGAGGAGCCGCCATGCGAGAGTGACCGAATGGGTGGTGACATCATGCAATTGGGTGTCTGTAACGCTCCATTAAGTGAATGGGGACCCCAGCGCCGACGGTTTGTAGATATGTTGGTATTGGGTGTGGCATCGAGTGTTTTAGCGCTGTTTAGCTCATTCGCTCTTCGAAGGGAACCATTCATCTCGTGGCCGTTGTAGGTACCATGATTGGGAGGAGTCATGGCAATTGGATCGAAGGCACGTTCAAACATACTGAGGCGCGGGACGACTGATTTTTGTGCCGACGTGGACACTCGGTAGGGAGATGCCAGAGAGAGGGTACGTACTCGACCAGTAGTTGAAGTGGTATCGGGTGTCGCAATGGTGGTCATGGGGACTGCGGCCGAGTCCACGCTACGTTGATTTCGACGACGGTGCATGCCTGTTGCTGGCGTCGAAAAATTGTATGGGTCGAGGGCGAATAGTGGTGAGAGAGATTCATTCGTACGTGTTCGTTCCATGCTGTGATCAGGTGACTGTCCATGACTGGCAGAACCTCTGCTGTCACTGTTACTTGTGGAGACGGGAGATGTTTTATCCGACGACGTGGACGACATAGTTTCCACGCGAAACGTGGGTTCAGATGCCACCGCAGATCCATATTCGGACACTATAGTGGTATTTTCTTGGATCATCCGAGCGGCATCCTCTCCCAGTTGTTCGACCTGAAAATCCAACAAATCGCTCCAGTAAGCATAGACCTGTTGAGGCGTTAAAACGAGAGCGAAAACAAAATGATCGTCGTGTTCGATATTCGTGAGCTTGTCGACTTTTTCTCGGTGCGCTTTGCGAAGGTAGGCCAGATCCGCCATTTTTTGGGCGCGAGGAGAGGGCGGCGGACCTCGGTATTTATACAGTAGCTCTCGGGCCTTTTTCTGTGCTGTGCGGGCGATGGGAGCGATTTCTTTGAGCGTTGCAGCTTTGGCGTAATCAACCCACTTCGAAACTGTGGCCGGTGCCTTGAAATGTCGAATCCCCCGCCGTAGTGAAGGTTGTTCAGGAGATGGTCCTCCAATGTCCACAACAGGCAAATGCAAACTATGGGGCGTATGGGTTTCATTTTGGTCCATGGATGATAGATGTTTACAAGGATGCGATTGCTTGGGACTGATTTCTAACTCCACATTTTCCATACCATCAGAATTGGGAGAATATGAGTATCGTTGTTCCTCTTGGGGCAATGGATTCGATTCCAAATCATCATCGCATTGGGCATACTGTGATCTATTGAAACTACATCGTGAATTTGTTCCAGCACTCATGATGTCTTCTCCAAACAGTTGACTCTTCGAAGATCGGGTGGAAATCCAACCGCTGCTTGGTGGCGACGTTTCACCGGGAAAGTGAGTTGTCGTGTTCTGGTTATCATGGCTAGCCGGGGAACTAGAACGTTGGTAGTGACGATGATCGTCGTCGTCTTCGGCGTCGTCATCCATGAACAAAAGAGCTTCATTGTCGTCATCCGCAAACAACAAGGTCGGTGAGGTAATACTGACCGAAGCCGATTCAAGATTTTCTTGTTGCTGTGAGTGTTGCGAGGATGATTGACAAGCAACACGACGAGCTCTGGTCGTAGTCACGAGAGAACCCTTGTCCTTTTCCGAAACCGGAAGTAATGTATCACTGTCGATTGGTCCACTCATACCTACTTGATCATAATAATTTGATGCAGAGGTGGATGACGAGCACGTTTGTGCATGTTGCTCTGTCGTTTTTGAAACTGTATCCATGGAACCCTTATTATACGCACCAGTGGCAGCACTATTAGTACTAGCCGCAGTCGTGGAGGAACGGGTAAAATGGGGAAACAACAATGACTTTGGTTTCTGCTGCTGAGATTGATATCGGTAAGGCATGGGATACAAGGGAATACGAGAGGAGTCACGAAAAATGTCCTGGTTTTGATGGTTGTGTTGCTTGGGGGATGAGTACGTTGTGTTGTTGTTATTCTTAGTATTGGATACGGACGAGCCATAAGGGTCCGTGTCTTCACTGGGTGCAACTTCTGCTTTTAATGAGAATGCTGCTGTGGAGAAAGAGGAGGTGTTTATGGTGGTGGTAGACGCTGGCGGTGGAGCATTTTCGGACTCTTCATCGTCCAAAAACTCGTCTGAATGCAACATCCTTCGCGCTTCGCGGTGTTTCGTGTTTTGACAGGGTTGGCTTGTATTTTTATTCTGGTGGCTATGGTAGAAGAGAGTCCAACTTTCTTCTCAGGGCAAGCCAGAAGTCTAGTGCAAAACAAGTAGTAATCACGACTCGGTCCAAAAGTATACTCGAGTACACTACTGTACTGTAGGTAGTCTGGAGTTGTGTTGGATGTTGTTTTAGTTTTTCGAAAAATCCTTTTTTGTGTTTTCTATCTGTTTATTATTACGTTCGCGTCGAATCTTCGGGCCAAAAAAAATTTGAATCGTCACGGAGAGAGCGCGCAACGGTTTTTCATGTGAGAGTGCCACCCGGGCAAAGCCTGGATAAGCATTATACTTGCTGCCTTTTTTCTACTATTCAAATACAGTACTCAGTAGTCGCTACTAGCTAGAGGAGTAGGAGTAGAAGTAGTAGAGCAGAATGTTAAAAACGAAAGTTGTAGAGTACCAGGTAGTCCCAGTTGCAGTTGAACCTATTTTTTACCAGGCTTTTGCTAGCCAGTCTACTAGAAGCCAATGTCTCTGCCAGGTGTTCTCCAAATCATATCCACTCCGGTAAAATCCTGGGGATGTTCTGCAGTCAGTGAAAATCCTACGACCGAAGAATTTCTATCATTCCTAAAATGCGTTGAAAAGATTCCAATGACATTATATAATTCATAAGCCATTTACCAACCACTGCTGCTATCACTACTACTGTCGTCGAGGAATGATTTCTTCTTCTTTTTGGCGGGTGGCGGTGCTGGCGCCGCAGCCTTTTTAATCAAGGGTGAGGAGTCGCTGTCTGAAGATTCCAAGAACGATTTCTTCGTGTCACCAGTGGATGTTGGTGCCTGTTCTGGTTCTGGTTCTGGTGCTGGCGCAGCGGGAGGTGCTGGAGCAGGTGCGGAAGCTGCTGGTCCGGGAGCTTCTGATGCCGCGGCTGCCGGTGTTTCGGCTGCTTTCTTTTGGGCTTCCAACTTTTCTGCCAATAATTTTTCCGCCTTTTCCATCTCTTCCCTGGCATGACGTTCCTTTGCTTCGGCTTGTTCTCGTTCCTCTTGTATCTTGGCAGCGAGAATTTCTCGCTCTCGCTTTTCAGCTGCTTCTCTGGCCATTTCTTCTTCGGCTTCTCGTTCCTTGCGCTCTTCTTCCTCTCGTTCCAATCGTTCGCGCTCTCGCTCCAATCTCTCTTCGTCCGCCTTTCTGGCTCCATCAGCCATGGCTGAAAGTTGAACACCAAGACGACCAACCTTAACGTCCTTTGAAGTCTGAATTGCCCCAGCAGTTTCAATCACTTTTTCTTCGCCCTTCATGCCAATCTTTTGAAATTTGCGCATAAATTCAGGAATACCGGCATCTTGCTCGGGTAAGGGAATGGTGAATCCTGATTTTGGTTTCATACCAGGTTCCACTGTTTTAAGGTTCGCTGACGTAGTCCTTTTGGGCGGCTTTTGCTTGGTTCCTGATTTCCCCTTGGCGGCTTCGGCCGCTTTCCGACGGCGCCATGCCTCTGCTGGGCTCTCTTGAATGAACCATCCAGGCGTCCTGGTATCGACTTGAGGAGCAAGGCCTACCTCTTCTGACGAGGATGACTCTGCAGACTCTTCCCCCTCCTCTTCGGCTGCTTTGTTTCCCATTAATCGTGCCATTTGAGGAGAATATCCCTGATCCTCTTCCGATTCTTCTTCCGATTTTACTGCTGCTGCTGGAACTGCTTTCTTTCCATTCTTGAGAGGGGTGCTTTTCTTTGGTTTCACGACCGCACTTGTCTTGGCATCTTTGCGGGCGATTGTCGATTTGGATGTGATCACTTTAGGTTTGCGAGCAACAGCGTTCTCGTGGGTACCTCCACTATTGGCGACTACAACCCCCTGTTCCTTGTATAGCATGACCAGTTCTTTCAATTTTTCGTTCCGTTGTTGCAACAGACCACACTGTCGAACAGCTTTGTTGATTTTAGTTTTCATGCGTCTCACTTCCGATTGAACGGCTTCATTGTTTTCCGTGGCTTGTAACAAATTTTTGTGAGTGATCTCGTCGCGTTTTTTTAGCTCTTTCTGTAACGACGCTTTTTCTTTTTGTAACTTTTTAATGGTTGATAGAGCTTCCTTCAGGGCCCTATCTTGTGCTTTGTCATTTTTCAATTCTTCAATTTCTGCTTTGAGTTGCTGCAGCATCTTATCGGACGAACGACGGGAAGCCTTTAGGGCCCGCAACATATTTTTGAGCTGTTTCACTTGTATTGTGTCTTGCTTCTTTTTGTCCAGGAGAGATTCTGTGCCAGCCGAAGAGACTGATTCCGACGATGAGCGGATTCGCTGCTTCGCGGTAGGTGATGCCACTCGTTTACCCATGGCCTTTTAGGTATGTTCGTGGTTTTTCAGTGGAGAGAGGTGCAGATGTAGTTAACTTACTGTAGTTACGAATCGTCAGTAATAGTAGAGTATGGTATGGTGGACCTGGTTCCTGGATGGGTTACGCTTGTTTGTGTTTGAGACAGAAGCACAGCGATGATGAATGATGATGATTCACATGCCAAAATTAAAAATTTGACATGATAACAAGTGCCCAGGTGGTAAAGTTCATTTTTATACTTAATCTGAAATAAAAGAGTTAAGGTTAAAGAGGTCATCGTCACATGACTTCAGTGCTCCCCCAACACACGCCCACACTCGCCGGCCCGTCAAAACAGACAAAATAAATGAGCACAGTAGACTACTAGAATAGCTAGTACTAGTAGTCTATTCTTACTACTAGCCTACTAGTGTTAGTGTAGTAGGCTACTTTTAGTACTAGAGTACTCCTACTACTATAGTAGTGCTAGTAATACATAATAACACAACATGTACTTGCATCTTGCATCTTGCGTGAATCCAACGAAATTGTACATGTAGCGTCGTCTTCTCGCTAGTCCGTCTTTTTACTCTTGACCATTAGGTAGCACGTTGCTGCAGAGAGTTCCAATACGATAAAACAAAGGTCGAGGAGGGGTGAGAGTAATTTTTCCATCTCAGGAATCTCGGTTACCGGTTACCAACTGTTCGTGACCTTCACAGCCAAGAAATTCACAGCACCATTCCTCATCAGCGGAAAAACCTGTCGCCCGTGCATCGATTGGTTCAGTTTGTTTCTGGTGCAAGACATCATCATCACAGAGCACACTATCACTCTGATAACCAGATCCTACCAATCTTTGCCTCTCGCGAATCTGCACCCGTCGGATCTTCCTCCTCCGTTGTTTCCTCTTCGTCGGAACGGCAGCATTTGCTAACTGCCGCAGAAGAAGGTTTATCCCGTGCCTATTTGACGATCACCGACTCAAACAACAACAACAACAACAACAACAACAACAACAACAACAACAACAACAACAACAACAGCAGCAACAACAACAACATGAATAGTATGTCTGATTTTGCTGAAATCAATAATATTGGAGATCTGAACGATGTGCAGATGCTCCATTCACACAAAAAGTCCAAAACTCGCAAAGTCTTGTCGGCCGCCAAACGACCCCTGAAGGCCGTTGGACGACTGGCCAGCATGGGTCGCAAATCAGCGCATACGAATTCCAGTTATGACAGCATTCTTGACGAGGACGAAGAGATGGATCGCGATGATATCAGTGCAGCGATTGACGGTATCGTCCCCAAAGTCATTACTCCCGTCCTGGAACGCCGAGGTTCCTTTATGGAACGTGTGAACCAATACCGCAGTGGCGCCAGCCAAGACGGCGGTTCATCCACACCTCGTCGTGGAAGTCTTACCAATGCAATTCGGGGTGGTGTCGCTGTCGTTGGCAATGGCTTGACTGGCGGTCCCATTATTGGAGAAGAACAAGCTGGAGGAGACCCCCGCGACTGGGTCGTCGTTCGAATGGAACGCCATTTGCGACAGCTTCTTTTGCTGATGCTGGCATTTGTTGCAGGAACCTTTCGCTTGGAATGGCGCACTATGGTACAGCGAGTGTTGGAATGGGTGACGGTTGCTTGGGCTACTTGTTGTGTCTTGTGGGTCATGTCGCGCTTTTCGAGTCCTTCCGCCAGATCTGCGTCGGGTAGTGCAGGTCTTCGTTCACGACGTCTCTTGCCGTCCAGAAGAGCTAACAGTTCGGGTATTTCGGATCCTTTCGAAGCTGAAGTGGATGTTGCCCTTAAAGACGAATTCCAATCAGACCAAAATGGCGCTATAATTGACAAGACCACAGTAGAAACCAGGAAACGTATAGCTGAAGAGATTGCTGCGCGAGGCAAGGCTGGTCCCGTTACTGCGGACCTTGTTTCTACAGGAAGAGTAACCAATATGGCTTCCAGTGACGATGAACTGGCCGAGTTGTTGCCGCAGGCCGAATCCGAAGTTCTGCTGAAGGATGATTCCACTTTCAGAAGACAGCCAAAGCGCAGGTCGACGAAAAAGAAAGTTTCTGTTGAACCCGCAAGTGACCAACAAGAGGAAATTAAAATGCCTCATCCGGCTCTCAATCAATTTTACTGCATCGACACAACCGCTAATGAGCGCGTGATTACCAATGCCAAAAAGGCGTATGTGCTTGACAATGAATGGTTCACAGGAACTATGATGGTGTTGATTCGTACGCCGGACGTGGATGATTCATCTCAGCCCAAGGGAACGGAGGAAAATGATTTTATTTCCGCTTACATGCAGGATAAGCAACGTCGCTGGGAATTTCAATATCAGATCAAGTTGAAAAAGGTGCCGCATGGACAAAAGATTTACTTTTCGGCCGAGCTGAAAGAGCCTGTCAAGATGGGTATGATTCAGCGCGCCTTTGTCGGAGCTGCCATGGCTTTTATAAAAAGTACGAATGGATCTTTTCATTATTCCATGGCTGGAAGCAAAGAGGATCCTGATGGACGATGGGAAAAGCCCCACATGTCTTTTCCTGTTGAAATGAGTATGGATCGTGTTGTCGTTACAAAACCAGACGATACCCCGCCCGCACTTGGGGGTATCATCAATGAGGATCCTGAAGCTATGAGACACCGAAAGAAGGGTGGCTTGATAGACTGGAACACGAACGACACCTACACCATGGCACTCTGGACAGCCTATGTCGACTTCTTGGACTGGAAAGTCATCAATTTGCCTGGTATACGTCCTTTTGACTTGAGCAAAGTAATCGGACCGCAGCCTATTCTTTTGACACTTTACCTTATTCCTCACGAAAGGGCGGCCGAAAAGCATTTCCGCAGAGATATCACGCAGGTAGTAGAGCTTGAGTTATCCAACACTACGGCGGCTAAGATGGGAGAGAAAGCTAAGCAGTGGCTAGCGACCAGGACAAACGGACAAGCTCCTCTCACTCGCTCCGACGCTAATGAAGAGGACGAGGGGAGTGAAGAAGACGAGGATGACGATGAAGAAATCGACGATGAGGATATCCAAGAATCTGAGGACGACGAAGGAACAGAGGCTCGCGAGGAGGAGCACGGAGAGCTGGTGGACGAAACTGAGTATGAATCTGCTGACGCCGCAACAGCTGCTGAACTTGGTGAAGGCATGTACCTTCGTAGTGGCGACAGGATAATTTTGAGAGAAGACGAAAGTGATGAGGCTTTCAAATCTTGTTTTGTCACTAACGGCGGTGGTTTCGCTGTGCTCAGCGAAGGAGTTTCCTCAGCTTCAACAATTGTAATTCAAAAAGCACGCAGAAAGAATCATCAAAGTTCGAGAGCTCGCAGTGAGTTGATTAAAAGTGGCGATACCGTTTCGATTCAAATGATTACGAAAGATATCAAAGGAGAATCTGAAATTCGTTACCTATCGATCCATCGTGGTTGGTGGCTCAAATGGGTGAGCACGGCGCCCTCAAAGAATGGGTTTTTCACAATTTTTACTCATGAGACTGAGTTTGCAGACCACGATACTGAAGATCTTCTTGCAGGTGAGACTCAATCTTCGTATCTGACGTTTGGTGGATCTTTTCGGCTTAAGCACAAACGCTGGAAACAATACAGCGTAGGTGCTGCAGCGGAAGGATCCGCAACCTATGGTGGACGAGTCTTGGGTCTCTTCAAGCTCCAACGAGGCAGCGGCAATTTGGGAGCTTCTTTCAACGAGGTCAACGATGTATCAGACGATGACGAGATGTCGTTTGATGGTGGGGAGAGCAAGTCAAGTAAGAAGAGATGGATGAAGTCGACACAGTTTCGGGCTTACGAGGCTTGCCAAGCTTCGAATCTGGCGTCGACTTTGACGACGGCAAAAGTTGGGCATGGAGACAGGGTAGCCGGGGATCTTTCTTCCCGGCAAAAGCCCAAAATCAAATTTTCCAACGAAGATTCCCATCTGGATGTACCCGCGTGGGTAGAAGTTTTGAACAGGACTGCGAGAACTCGGCAATTGGCTTACGCCGTTCGCGTCATTCCGAATGCTTCGACCGAAGAAGGGGCCAGCGGGGAAGCAAAACAGGACGAGGAAACAAATCCCTCGAGCGCCAGCAGTGAACCATTTCTCCGATTGAGAACGGGTCGCGATCTTGCCGAAACGATGCGGATTGGTCTAAGCTGGAGGAGCACGGCTCCGTTACCACAGAAAAAAGATCACGGACAAACTTCTGTGAGCCCTCAAAAGATTAATTCGGCTTCATCCCCGGAAGGTATGCCAACTAGATTGTCGGTAACTGCGCAGTCGTCAAAGGCGTTGAACAGTGCTGCGAGCATGGATGCATCGTTAGATGGCTTTCCTGATGAAGAGGGATCAATAGAATACGACGAAGAAAGTGACGATGACGATGAAGCTTTTGCTGGTCTGGAAAACGTGGATCAGCCTGGTCGTTCAAAAAAGAAGAATCTCCATGTTGCCCGAAAAACGATAGGAGCGATCGGCAAAGTTGCAAGAGGTGGAGCAAAAGTTGCCAAAGCAGGTGCTAAAGGTGGCGTTAAAGCAGGAGTAACTGTTGCGAAAGCGGGAGTAGGTGTTACAAAGGCTGGGGCCGCAGCCGGAAAGAAAGTGGCTGTATCGAGTGTCAAAGCTAGTGTTAAGGTGGGTAAGGGAACCGTCTCTGCCGGCAAAGCCATCATTGGCAGTACGAGCCGCTCGAAGAACCCGCCAGCTCGTGAACCAAAATCAAAAACAGTTGGATCAGCCAAAGTTTGGCGGAAGGAACGCGACCTCTATTTGGCCGTGAACAAGACAGCGTAAGTCTACGATTTTGGTTTCTTTGCCCCTACACCGAATCGCAGGAAGATGTTTATCCTGACACAATTGATGATAATTTTTTCTTTTATTACAGCCAAAGAATTGGCCCGGAGCAATCGAATTTGTTTTTCTTGGCAGGGGAGCTTGCCGCTCCAGAACAATCCTACAGAACTGTGTCCAATATCTTAGCGCGCATGTCCAGTGTTCCTGCATCGTCGAAGTACTCTGAAAAATTCAACAGCATTCTTTCTGCGCAGATCGAGCAGCCTTCAAACCAAGACTCTTGGTTCCTGACTGGTGGAGCCATGCAGGTCGGGGTCGTGCCTGATCCTAAATCAGAATCGACGAATGGACCTTTACTTTGCGAGAATTTAGTTGCTCGGTGTCTGTGGGAAAGCCACTGGAGAGAAGAATGGTGCGGTATTTACAAGAAGAACATTGCTTTTTACGCTCCTTTGACGCAAAAATCTTGCTTGGAACTCCGTAAGTTGATTGACTTGCAAGCGGCTGAAGCTCGCGTGACATGTGCATTCATCCTGCTCACCCACCACCCCTGCCGAATTTCATGTTTAGCTCTTGTCGACGTTGCAGCTATTCGTGTGCTCGATATCGATCGTAAAAGTCCTTTACCAGGATATCCGATCCTTGCTATTGCGACGGCGTGGCAGTGCCATTACGTGGCATTCAAGGACAAAGAGGCAAGAGAAAGCTTCCGAACACAACTCGATGAACTAATTCCAAAGCGGTCTGATGTCAAAATTGCTGTGGCAAGTGAGAAAGAACTCTGGAGAGCCCGCTTTTGGCAAGGCTTTCAGGACTCGGTGGAATCCGAATCGGCGGTTGGCCGCGGCAAGTGGGCAGAGGTTCGTTCCGGTAAAAGGTCTATTTCACGCTCGGTTCTGAACGGCCGTCGCATGGACTTCGATTTGGATCCCAACTTTTTGAAAGAGGCTGGAGGTCTTGGTCAATTTGTAGAAGAGTTGCTTGAGACGGCTCTTTCGTTTTCGTTGAGTTCTCTGGAAAGAGATCCAGAGCGCTTGGTGACTTTCTTAGATGCCGTCAGTCATCTGCGACTTGTTCCAATCATCGATATTGATCGACGAGGAGTTGACGCATTTTGCCTATTTGTCAATTTATACCATTGCCTCTTTCAGCATGCCCTTCTCCTCGCAGTGAATGGCCCGCTGCACCGTCGTACGGTTGGCCACTTTATGCGGGCCTCTTGCTATGAAATTGGCGGGGATATATTTTCCTTAGCAGAGTTGCAAAGTTGTATCATTCGTGGAAATATGTCCCGAGCTATCTCGCCTAAGCCGCCATACGTCGACGCCCCGAAGAAATCTGACGCCTACCGCTTCTACGCGCTCGAATATACCGACCCTCGTGTGAATTTCGTCTTGGTATGTACCGTCCGATATTTATTGTCCTCGTTCTTGCAATGTTTTATCACATTCGCCCATACTCATCCACGAAATGCCTCCTGTGCTCTTCAGAATACGGGAGATGTTTCTTGTCCCAAGGAAGTGCCCATCCTTCGTCCCGAGACTGTCGATGAACAGCTGAGTGCAGCTGCTGTGCTCTTCTTAGAGACACAGCTCACTGTTGACGTGATTCGTCGATGTGTTCTTCTTCCAAAGATATGCGAAGTCTACAGGAACGACTTTGAGAATGATGCAAACAGTTGTCTGTACTTCTGTTCTCGCTATCTGGAACAAGCGACCGTCAACGCGCTGAAACGAATGCTCCGAGAAGAGACCACATTGACTATCAAATACCGCAATAGCGCCGACCAGTACCATACGCGACTCAGTCTTCGGGAAACGCCACCCTCCGAGATGAACCAATCGCCAAAAGTACTCCAAAGACCGTCAATATCTGATGCTCAAGCTCCTAGTATTTCTAAGGTGGTGTCGCAATCCTCCAGCTCGTTTGACAAAGCGACGGAATAAACGTGAAGTTATTTCAATTGCACTTTGAACACATCGATCCTAAGTAGTCTAGGTCTAATACTGGTGGTAGACTAGTAGCTAGACTACTACTAGTAGTAGTAATAATTTGTGTTGTGCAATGGGCTAACGGAACGTTCACATAAGCGTCCAAATCTCTGAAGACGAGAACCTGATCGCATAGTTGCTCTCCTAATATTCCTGCACTCCGTCGTAACGAAGTAGTGCATGCATCATCCTCTTTTCTTCCTACCAGTAAACAAAACAGGTTTACCAATTCAAGGTTAGACAATGGACAGCCGCTCGCCGCCTTCTAGCAGTGGTCTCTTCAAAAGAGCATCATCTCTTGCCGTATCGGATGTCCCAGAAAGTGGTCCATCTGCCGTTGAGATTGAATCGGGCGATGCTGCTCCTTTATTGAGACAAGGGAGCGACGCGGCTGGAAGCAACAGCAGCAGCACCACTGGCGCTGCTGCTGCTGCTGCTACTATTGATAACTGCGATGTTTTATCTCAAGAAGAACAATTTCGAATGATAGGACATGTAGCATTGAGCTTTTTGTTTTTAATGCTTGGGTCATCCATCGTCCCTCTCTTTGCAGCTGCCGAAAAGGAAGCTTGGAGATCACAAAACATCCCTTATCAACAGACCAGGGCAGGAGACGTCATCCTTGATTTTGAACTCAATTATCCTCTTGTACTTCCCGCAACCATCACAAGTACGTGCTATTCGTGTAGATATCAATATCAAGTGATTGTTCAATTTTCTTTGCTTTACAATGTTATTTTCTCTTTTTTCCAACCAATTGTCTCTCATTACTTCTTACTTCTTACCATCAACTCTCAGCCAGTATGTTGATTGCCACGGCAATTGGCGGTCCTCTCTTGATTGTCCTTTATGCTAATTTAGTTTTCATCATCGGTTGTAAACGCCGATTTATGGGTCGAAAACAAATGCATGAACTACGGGCGAGTCTTTGCGCTCTCTTTGTTTCCGTAGGATTATCAGAAACGGTTACTTGCACACTGAAGCTCTACGTCTCGCGTCATCGACCGAATTTTTATGCCCTGTGTGGATTCGATCCCGCCCAATTAAAATGCATGGCACCATCATTGTCCCGAGTCCACGAAGCTACTCTGAGTTTCCCATCGGGACATTCCAGTTTGAGTTTTTGTGGCATGTCCTTTCTAATGTACTTCTTTTTGGGACGTGTATCACGCATCACGCCGTCTACTACTGCTGTTTCACTACCATCTGGTCGCACCATTTCGTTGCGGTCCTACAAATCTTTTCTAATGTTTCTGTCGTGTATTGTGCCGTGGAGTTATGCCACATTTGTGGCTACCTCACGAATTGTCGACAAATGGCACCACCCAAGCGATGTTATTGCGGGAAGCTTGCTTGGAATAGCTTGCGCAACCATCGGGTACCACTCCTTTTTTGCGCCCACTGGTGGAGTTCCGCTGTCACTGCAAACGATGAATCCTGGGAATGAAGAGAATAATTATTATTGATTCCTACTACTAGACTAGTATTAAGGAGTTCTGTACTAGAGGATCACGATTACTTAGATGGATGACCTTGCCACAACATACCTGCGGTAGTTGTCAAGCTTACCGGGTGGGCGTCTGCAAATATATTTCAAGCCCGGGAAGACGTACTCAAAATGATTGGGAATCAATAGCTCGTCCCAAAAAATAATGACATTCTATTAAAAGATTCGGAAAAATTTGAATTTTCTTTTGTACATGTGTTACCAGGTAATAATGATGGTGCAATCGAATCCAGGGGAGGGGGCAATGCCAACAACAAAACAATGCTGCAGAGCATTTAATTATTATTTATAATCAGTGTCACGAACTAATCATTAAGAGAGAATTACAATATTGTTTGACAATTAGAGTCTTGGTTTGTCCCTCTTCGATAACTTTTCCACACTCAGTTATATGAAGTCTCATCGAAAATCAACATATAAAACCTGCCTACTCCAAACAAACAAAAACACTTGCTTCGAGCACGATGACCCGATCAATCATAACGTTTGCCATAATCCTTCTCCTTTTTGCTGTAAGAACTCAATCGTTTATTTATCCGCCAACCATTATTTTGACTCCACGACTCTACTACGAAGAAAGAAACTATTATCTGGTGGTATGCAACAGTATCAAAGAAAGTAGGAGTGGTGGTTCTTCCGGCGAAGATCAGAATGATGCAGACAGAAAACCAAATACTTTGGATCAGACTCGAAAGCAATTGGAAGCTTTGATCGTGGATGATTGGAACAGTCAAAGCAATGGCAATCAACACCAAATTCAAGGAACGGAATCTTTCAATGTGGAGCACCTAATTCAACGACTACTACTACAACAACAACAACAACAACAACAACAAGATTCGTCGGTGAATTGTCTCCAAAATTTGGATGCCATTTTTCCTGACACTCCTCCATTAACGTCAGCGGAACGAGATCGTCGATACGCGGAACTAACGTATTTGGAAGATCTGATGTCCAGTGACAATGCAACAGAGGATTTGGCTTCCCTGTGGTACTCTGAAAAAGGATTTTCAGCATTCGAACGACTCGAACATGCCGATGAGATGATGAAGAATGGATTGACAGTAGCAGCCGAACAGTTGCTTTTTAAAGCATTGAACGATTATGGTGTTCACTGGGCAGAACCATGGAATCGATTGGCAACCTTGTATTATCAACAGGATCGATTGGAAGAATCGCATACCATGTGCCAGGTAGTTCTGTATTTGAAGCCGTGGCATTTCGGGGCATTGGATGGGATAGTAGAAGTCTGTCGTCAAATTGGGAATCGGAACGAAGCACGTACCTGGGCCACTCGAGCTTTGCCTCCGTTAGTAGCTTCGACGACTTCCTTTCCACCCTTTCCTATCAATGGTCCCACCAATCCAGCACGCGCCCGGTGGGTCGAGAATGCCACGCAACAGGCGCAAGAAGCTTTATCTCACTTGGAACATCAAACCCAGTTTAACTTTTTGGGCAACCCAGAAGACTATTACAACAATCCACAACAAAGTATCACCATGGAATGTAGCAAAAATGAGGAGTATGGGAAGAAACAACGTTCAGCAGGGGGCGAGGTTGGAAAGAAAGATGACGAGGACGAGGCGGTAACAGTAGGGGAAGGTGACTCTGGAGAGTGGGAGTAGCGACGGAAGTTTTGAATTCATGTTAGGCTGTATTACTACAAGTAGACTAGTAGTGCCTGGTAGTCTGGTAGTGTTGTTTGCTGAAGGTACTGTACCTGGTACAGTACTACTAAACTAGCTAGAGTAGAAAAGCTATAAAAATACTCGATTACTCCGAGTACTCTAGTTACTACCGAGTATGAAGTTGGACTACGGGACTAGTAGTCCTCTAGTAGTGGGTGAGTCCCGTAGCTTTTAGTCTTAACTGTGCACTTGCATACTACTACTAGTAGACTCTAGCTACGTAGTTTTGGACGTGAATTGATAATTCATGAGACAGGCGCCATAATTGCTGAATTTTGATTGGTGTTCAAAATGATACTTCAAGATGATGCCAGCTGTCGACGACGCGGAGACAAGGCTTCCCTTTGTTTTACAACTGTGTGGCACTCCGACCACAGACCGCAAAAAAAAAAGGCATCTTAGTGTTTGTTATCACGATCACCCCCACAAGACACACTCCGAGTAAAAGAGCACCTCAAGTAGTCTAGTTAAAAATAAATACTAATAATTGATTCGACTTGCACAACCGAGAAGGGAACAGCAGTGATTTACACTGTCAATAAATAAATTATACCACATTGCAACTATCAAATAATATATCACGATGACAAGGTTAATACCGTATCTCATTGGGGTTCTCGCTCTTTCCTTCGCCGATGCTTTCACAACGCGGTCTTCTTCGGCTGTCTTTGGACGTATATACTTATCGCATCGACAGCAGCGTCTCCATTCTAGTGTACCACTGCAATATCAAGCAAATGCGACTGTCTTGGATCTGGGGACGGTACACCGTGCAATGGAGCCTTTTCTATCATCACCAGTTCTTCTTTCCACAGAAGACCAGAAGGAAACCACTACAGACCAAGACAACGATCGGTTATGTATGGTCGGAACCACCTCTTCTACCACTATCACTGCCACCAAAAAAGAAAAGGAGCCCATGTCTGATGTGGTGAAGGCTCGACTCTTGTTGTTGTGTGCCGCAGCGCTCTATGGGACCAATTTTTCGCTCGTTAAGATCTTGGGAGAAACGGGCATGAGCGTTGGATTATCTTCAACTCTTCGCTTTGGCATGGCGGCACTCGTCACTGCACCATGGCTGTTGAAAGTCGAAAAGGAACACAAGGACTCACGGTGGGAAACTTTGTTCGATCCCAACGGTCGGGAATTTCAAGCAGCCATGGCTGGATTGGAAGTCGGCATGTGGAACAGTATTGGCTACGTAGCCCAGGCTGTAGGATTAGAAACCACCAGTGCCAGCAAGTCAGCCTTTTTGTGCAGTCTAGCAGTAGTCATGGTGCCTATGTTGGACTATTTGTCTGGAAAGAAACTTTTGACGCGCCAAGTCGTGGGAGCTGTCTTGGCAGTGATTGGTGTGGGGGTTTTGGAATTGGAAGGGATGTCGTCTTTGAGTGACTTTGCCAATTCTTTGGAACCAGGAGACATTGCATCTTTGATCCAACCCATTGCATTTGGATTGGGCTTTTGGAGAATGGAATCTGCCATGTCCAAATTTCCCAATGAAGCCGACCGAGCAACAGGAGCGCAATTATTGGCAGTCTTTCTTGGGTCGGCAGCTTACATGGTAGTGATGGGGACCTTTGTAGACCCTTCTACCATTCCTGATATGAATACGCTTGTTTCCTGGGTAACGGATCCTGTCATTTTGGGTGCTCTGTTCTGGACCGGAGTAGTGACCACTGCTCTGACCATTTACATGGAAACTGTAGCGCTCAAGACGCTCAGTGCTGCAGAAACGACTTTGATATTTAGTACTGAGCCCTTATGGGGCAGTGCCTTTGCCTGTACTGTCATGGGAGAAACATTTGGAATGAATGCCGCTTTTGGGGCTATTATGATTATGTCGGGGTGTTTGTGGTCCAATTTGGATTGGAAACGAGTAAAGCTTCCCTCCAGTCTTGCATTCTTATCAGGCATGCTTTCTGACAAGGAAAACAAAGCAATAGAAATGGAATGGGAAGCTGACATTCCTACGAACCCCAACCTGCTGCCCACGGAACCTGTTGGCAAGTTAAGTCTTAAATCCAGTGTGGCTGGAGTCTTGACAGTCCTTATTGCTTCCATGGAAAGTGCTTCCTCCGAATTCCCTTCTACCATAATTTCCGCTGAAGGAGTTCAAGAATCCATTGAGAGTTTGAACAATTTGCCACCACCATAGAGAAACATGATACTGAAATAGTGTATGCCAGTGTGAGCTCCTCTTGTAATGATGGACCAGGACAAGGCTACTAGCTAAAACAGATCATTGAACATACAAAATAGAACAATATCAAATCATAAAACAATATTACACTTTGAAAGATCCAAGCAATGCCCACTATTTATGCATGCATTTTTGTGCGAGTGAGTCACAAAGTAATCTACTACTAGTACTAGTAGCTACCAGAGGACGCTGGCGAGAGTAGCTGTTCTTGCAAGTCTGTGGAGTAGACCAACTGAACTGGCAAGACTACTAGAAGAGTCTCAAAGTAGATCTCTACTACTAGTAGTAGTAGTAGTAGCTACAGTAGTAGCTAGTAGTAGTCTACTCTGTTATCACCAATCCAGGTATATCCCAACCCCGGGATTTCCAAAACTGCCCTAGGATGGGGAAAAACACAATCCCAGGGTTGTTTCTGGAAATAGCATTTGTTGGGCTTAAGTAATATGCACCGTTATTTTTAACAGCATGTGATCTAATTACTATCTCAGTGCGATTTTATTAAATAATGGCCCATTGGCTGCCAATAAAAATAAAATGGCCAAGCACTTTTAATCTAGCATTTAACAGGTAGCTGCTGAACC
>Ga0100391_1001228_pt1 | contig 28913 bp, 27 predicted proteins | sample CryGeymeta201515_FD_81541 | JGI IMG/M metagenome (GOLD analysis project Ga0100391, IMG submission 81541) | Groundwater microbial communities from Crystal Geyser aquifers in Utah, USA - Crystal Geyser metaG 2015-15 | ecosystem: Environmental > Aquatic > Deep subsurface > Groundwater | place: USA... | reverse complement strand
CAATTCCCCCTGTTTTGTGTTCAAATCAGACTTAAGTGCCGTTATTTTCGCTTGATTGCTTGTGTTTTGTTTGTTGATGGCTTCTATTTCTTTAATTATTGCATCTAACGTTTTGTCGTCTAATTTCAACGCATTGATAATCGATTTCAATTCCCCATGTTTTGTGTTCAAATCAGACTTAAGTGCCGTTATTTTCGCTTGATTGCTTGTGTTTTGTTTGTTGATGGCTTCTATTTCTTTAATTATTGCATCTAACGTTTTGTCGTCTAATTTCAACTTTGAAGCAATTGATTTTACTCTCTCTTTTTCTGTATGCAAATCAGACTCAAGTTCTCGTATTTTCGCTTGATTGCTTGTGTTTTGTTCGTTGATGGCTTTTATTTTTTCAATTATTTTCCCTGACGTTTTTTCATTTAATTTCAACTCCGAAGCAATTGATTTTACTCTCTCTTTTTCTGTATGCAAACCAGACTCAAGTATTGTTATTTTCGATTGATCGTCTGTTTTTTGTTTGTTGATGGCTTCTATTTCTTTGATTATTGCATTTAACGTTTTGTCGCCTAGTTTCAACGCATTCATAATCGATTTCATTTTTCTTTTCTCTTCGTCCAAATCCGATTTCAACTTTACTGTTTTTAAATCTGAATCCGTTTTGATTTGTTTATTCGATTGCTTCAGTTGATTTATTTTTTTAATGACTAATTGTGTGGGATCATCTGTCAAATTATGCAAGTTCAATGTGGTTCGGATTTGTTCGAACGATGACCTAAGCTTATTATTTTCCGTCTCCAAATTACTCAATCGATCACCAGTTTTGATAAAAAATGGAACATTGTTCTCGTATTTTAAATCATAATGTGCTAGCAATTTTCTTGCGTCCAACAAGTTTTCATTGGATATGTTGAGTTGTGACTGCTTTCTTTGCAAATCTCTTTCGAGGGATCGTATTTTTTCCTTGTAATTTTGTAGAGGGTTCATTTTTTTGTCGTTGTTTTGTGACATTTGAAATCAAAAATAAAACATTAGTGACTTGAAATGATTTTTATTTTGTGCCAACAATATTTCTATCACAAATTTTTATTGAATGTTTATATTGATTGATCAATTAATTTTGTTGAAAAAACAAAAAATTCTTGAACATTTTATTCCATACATGTGATCCACGTACGTGTAAAACAGTACTACCAATGGTCAGTTACTTTTAAAAATAATTGAAACATTTGAATCAAAAACAATCAGCCAATATGAAAGATAATATAGTTGCTCAAGTTTGCTGCACCAGAGGACATTGTGCCATCCTCATGAAAAATGGTCGTGTTTATTCGATGGGAAAAAACCAAAATGGGCAACTTGGTTTGGGTCACATGAATGATATATTGTCTCCTTCTCTAATTGATCCAAAATATTTCAACCACGAAAGAATTGCTCAAGTCAGCACAAATTATCATCACACGATGATGCTCACACAAAAAGGTTGTTTGTATGCATGTGGTAACGATCCAGACAAAAAAATAAAGCTAATCGACAGCATAGATCACACTTTACCTCAGAAAATAGATTCGAGTTATTTCAATGATGAGCCCATCGTGTACATTTGTTTTGCGTCGATTGCATCATGCTGCTTTGTTGTCACAAAAAGCAACAAAATTTACGCGTGTGGTGAAAACGAAAATTATCAGCTGGGAATTGGGTGCGATACATTTCAGCACGTCCCCAAACTTATCGATGCATCGACTTTCTCTCATGAAAAAGTAAAGAAAATAGTGTGCGCACAATATAGTACATGTTTATTGACAGAGGATGGGTGTTTGTATTCGTGTGGTGGAAACATATTTGGACAATTGGGAACAAACGATGAATACAATTATTTTTCAAAAACTTTTAAACCCATCAAATTCAAACAAAATAACTCAAAAAATAATGATTTGGATGAAAAGATTATCGATATCCAGGTTGGTCATTTTCATGTCATGGCACTCACTAAATCAGGAAATGTGTATTCTTGGGGAGAAAATGATTCAGGTGAGTGTGGAATAAATGATGCAGAAATAAAAAGAGCGCCTCATTTGATCGATGCATCGTACTTTCAACATGAAAAAATAAATTTCATTGGTTGTGGATCGTTATGTTCGATTGCTGTTGCATCATCAGGAAGGGTGTACGTTTGGGGACTTTTGCAAGAAACGTTTCATTTGATTGGAAACAAGAAAGCTATTTTGAATTGGCACGACGAATTATGCATACCATACCCATCGGAAATAGATGTCGAAAATTGGAAACATCAAAAAATCACATCAGTGTTTGAATGTGCATTTTCAAATGGAGCGTATTTGATTGTAAGCATGGATGGGAAATTGTACAGGTGTGGGCGATATGGAGGGGATCGATTGCAAACAAAACACATTTTGGGTGAATCGCATGAAAACAAAAAAACATACAACAATGTTTCATTCGAAGATGTGTCTATTGAATTTTAATAAAAATCACACCAAAAATATAATTTTTTTGATCAGGGATTTTTTTTTTGAAAATGGATTATTCCACATTTTTGTGATAAAAAAAATGCCGTGCATTATAAATATTCGACAGTTGATCATCTTGAACATCGATTCAAAGAAAAACAATACAACAACAAAAAACATTTCTTCTTTCAAAATAATCATTATGCCCCGACAATCAAAAGTAACATTAACTGATTTGCGTTCCATCCTTGAACCAAAAAGAGTATGCCTCCCGATGGACATCAAGAAAATGACTCATGAGAATGCACAGACCGCTTCCGCATTGTGTATCACAGGAAAGTTGCCCACTGAGATACATTTCAAGTTTCCCATGGTATCCAAAATAGCGCTTTATGATAGCAACATTCCCAAAAAGTCCCTTCTCCTGTTGTTATCAGTGATTGACATTGAAAAAATCAAGGAAATTGAGTTTTGTGGGAGACAAACCAAATTCACATTCCGTGAATTGTCAAGTAGGCTACTCGAATCCCCTGTTTTTGAGGCTGCCAGTTTTACTTTGACGTTCAGTCAGATCAGGCGTGAACAAAATCTTAGAAAAAACACACAGCAAACAATGATGTTTATGGATTTTGCAATTCCCCTGAGAAACAAAATCAAAAAGCTGAACATGCAAACCATGCAATCCTACACGCACGATTTGCATCATTCGGTCAAGTACTTTTTTTCGCTGTTCGAATTACTCGAAGAAGTTCGCATAGATCACACATTGTACACACCAGACAATGTGAATCAGGCTCCAGTCGCTCCAGCAGGTGTTAAGAGGTTCAATCTTACAAACAAGAACTTATTTGAATGTGTATCCGAAAAGACTCACTTGCGATACGTCTCACTGGTAACAGGTGACCAGGACGAAAAATTGTCTGCCCCATTGTTCAAGAAAATGTTGCAAAACAACAAGAACACGCTTACAACGGTTCATTTGCAGTATAACCACTTTCCGCGAATCGTAGAATGGGAGGAATCTCACAAGAATTGTAGCCCAGACTACTACTTTGACAAGCCATTCGATTTCTCTCACGAGATTTCCCAAGTCCGCAATTTGGAACGATTTTCTGGGCACCTATCGTTTGTCAATGCATTCGACAAAGTGAAATCTGAATTCGAACAAAACCACGAAAAGATAGTTCAAAAAGTAGTAGTCGCAGACGCACAAGATATGCATCAATATGTAGATCAGATTCATTCCAACAAAATCACAATTCAACAATGCGACGACTTGTTCCGTTCCTTTCAAGAAAAAGGATTATACAATTATTGCAACACTTTGATTGACAAGTTCAACTTATCCGATCCCCGTGATATTGATTATGCCGATGGTCTGGTCGGGTTTATTATGGTTTTAAATCAGGACTCTTTGTTGGCAAAGTTGTTTTTCGAAAGAATTGGAAGAGAAAAGTTGTTAAAGTACTTGGACTTGTTCCTTTTTCGAGTGCAAAAAAGCAAGAGACAATATTCGAGTGACCCTGTCTACAATCAAGAATACCAAGACAATATGGTGGTTGATATTTTTAGAATCACAAACAATATGGGCGCACTCCACTACACTGGGGCAACCTATGAGCAGTACTTGTACTTTTACCATCAGAAAGCATATCGTGTATTCTTCCCAGAATCATTGATGCGGGTAAAAAATACACAAGAAGAAGAGCAAGAAATCGAAGGAGCTTCTCCAAAGAAAAGAAAAATCAATGATGATTTGGAGGATGAGAACGTTGTTCAAGAGGAAAATTTATTGGATGCGCTGCCAGAAGTGTGCACTGTAAGTATATTCTCGTTTGTCGATGATGTTGTACAGAAACGTACTTTCAACCAGTGGATGTCCATCAGCTGTGTGTGCAAAGATTGGAGAAACATTTACCTCAAAATGCTCATAGAAAAAATTCATCGGAAGAACGGGATTCGATTTGTGGGTCTCCCTAAATTTTATGGTAAATTGAAACCCGAGTGTGAACAGATCATACTCAACTCGAACAAGGATTTTGTGGGAGAAAATGATGCGAAGGTAAAAATTAGCAAGACGAAAATAATGATGAAATGAAAAATGAAGCAATGTGTTCCACAAAAAACAAAATAAAAATCACGATTCTGTTTTTTTTAAAAAATGTTATGAACTTTGTATTTGAGAAAACATTTCCTCTATAAATAATCTTATTGAACCAAGCAATGAACACAACAAAGCGGTTCATTAAAAAAAGGCAAATATTAAACACAAACGATCAAAACAAAATCAACTTTTGGTGCATGAAGTGTTCGTTTGAACAAGTATATCGTGTTTTGTTTGTTGGATTATGTGGTTATATTTTCAATGAAAAAACAAGAGGTCCACAGAATGAACAAATGTGCGAAATGAAATTTTATTTATATTTTTTTTTTGAAAAGAAAGATTAATCTTTTTTAAGCAACGATTCACTTCTTTCCAACATTTCACAATAAACATTTCTCCAACCTTTACATGTCAATTGTAAACACTTCCATTCTTGAAAATATTCGACTTTTTTAACATTTTCCACAAATGAGAATATTTCCATCAAACAATCATCTGCTATAGGATCGACCACATCGAATGATTTGGTATCCGAGTGTGATATCTTTATTCTTTTTGAAGATCGTTCACCGTCTCTCTGATATTCCATCATTTTGCACTTTATTTGCTGTTTGTTTTTAAGAATTTGATCGTGTGCATTTGGAAAGTAAAAGTAAAGATACTGCTGAAAGGTCGATCCATCACGATGTCTGAGATCTATATTTTTTCCTACTTCAAACAATGTTTGTATTGTATTGTTCTCGTTGTTGAAACTGAAATACGAATTCAAGCAATGTCTTTCTGAATTAATTTTCATCCGATCGAGAAACACTTCCATGTATGATCGAATGAATTTTTGACCAATGCAATCCACAAAACGTTTTGTTAGCTCTTTGTCTTGATTGTACACGAGCATGTATTCAAATAATTTCCCGTCTTCTTGTATTTCTTTGGGATTGATCAATGAAAAATTATTCATTGCTTCGACCATTAGATGTGTAGCATTGATTTTGTTGAGTAAATTAAACATGGATTGCATTTGAAAACAATCAAACCAATTGATGTTGGTTTCTTTGAGTGTTTGTGTTATTTGTTTGAGTGATTCATTTTTTTCAACCAATCCTTTTAAACGATAAATTGATTGAAGTGAGGATTTGTACTTGAAATTTTTAAATTCATCTTGAAAAGTTTGTTTCCCACAAAAATCTTTGAACTTTGGAAGTTTTTTGAGTTTTTCAAAGAGAAGAGAAATATCGCCATCAAAATACGATCCAGTGGTTCTCTCTTTTTTGTCGTTGGAATGGATCGTTAGAACTTTGAACGTGGACTTGTTATTTTCCAACACATTGAGAATTTTATCCATCGACAATGTTTGCGTTGTCTTGTGGATACGTGATCCATAAGTTGATGGAATGAACAATCCGATTGATTCTAACCCAATATTGTTCTGCATGGATTTTAACACGTGATTGTTTGTGTTTTTGAATTGTGTTGTACGAGCTTCTATTTTTTTGGTTATTAGATGGGTACTGGAATGTGCTTGTATGATTGTGACATGCAACATCTTTAGATTTTTGAAATTGGACAAGAACGATGATATTTGGTATTTCGCGTCTCCATAAAAACAATCCGTCGCTTCCATCAACAAATAATTAATGTTCTTGGACAATGGAACACAAAAGTCCATGAATTTGATCATGTGGGAATTGAACCAATTTTTCTGAGGAAAACGAAATTCCAAAAAATTGAGATTGCATGAATTTTGCATCAAGAATGTTTTTTGAAGGATTGTGAAAGTTGATTTCGTTTGAGGTGACAAAAAGTATAATTTTTCAATTTTTTCAACATCAATGCATTCCAAAATTTTTAGAATTGTCTTCTGTGATACATTTGAATGAGAGAATATCAATGTATCCGCGTTCAAAAAACGATCTTTGATGTCGTGTTGTATGTTTGAACAAATATCAATGATTTTAACGTTTTCACTATCGCTGAATCCATTAAAAGTTTTTGTCAATGAAAGTCGAACAGATTGCATGATTGGTATTATGGTGAAGGATGGGTATTTGTTTTGTGAATCGTGATTCTTTTTCCCATTTTCGAACGACCATTGAAATCTCATTTTTAAATCGTTTTTTTTTTGAATGAAATATTCTAATCGAACCACAAATATTCAAATATTGTCGAGAATTTTTTTACAACAAAATAAAATGGATTGAACAAACGTTTCGTTCGCGGGCATTTTCAATCTTTTAGTTCGTTGAATGAAGCGAAAAACAACAGAAATGTCAATTTTAATAAGTAAAACCAATCAATAGCTCAAATCAAAGAATGTAAATTTTATTTTTTTCCAATGTATTTGAACAAATGTCTCTCCATCTCTTGCAAACCAATTGTAAACACTTCCATTCTTGAAACAATCTTACACGATGCATCTTTTCTACAAACGAAAATATTTCCCTCACACAATCATCGGGAATATGATCGATTGTTTTTGACGATTGATTTGTATGATTCATTTTTAGTCTTTTGGACGATCGATCTTGTTTTTCTGATGTACCATGTTCAATGCACAATTTCTTTTTATTTTTTACAATTTGAGAACACAGATGAGGAAAATAAAAATAGAGGTATTGTTGGTAAGTTGATCCACCAGGATGCTTGGAGTCAAGGTTATTTGAGATTCGAAACATGGTTTTGATCATCGTAGTTTGATTTCCAATCCTAAAATATGGACTCAAATAATGTCTTTCAAAATTGATTCGCATTTGATTCAAAAATATGCTCATGTTTTGTTCAATGTTTTCTTTTCCAATTTGATGAATAAATCGAGTTGCCAATTGTTCATCGCAATTGTGAACAAACATGTACTCAAATAAATTGTTTTCATTCTGAATTTCTTCATGATCCACAAATAAAAAATTGTCGATTGCTTCAATCATTAAATGTTGCGCCTGTGTCTCCTTGAGAATATTAAACATGCATTGGAGTTGAAAGCAATTAAACAAATTAATGTTTGTTTCTCTCAATATTTTTTTGATCGTTTCATGCGATTGTTTTTTGTCCACTGATTGTTTGAGTCTTTTCAATGAATTGTATGAAAATTGATATTTCCACTTGGAAAATATTGTTTGAAAAGTGTTTTTTCCTCCAATGCACTTTAATTTTGGGAGCCTTTCGAACTTTGCCAATAAATCACAAATTTCGGCATCGAAATAAGATTGTAATGTGTTGAATGTAATCAATGGATGATCTATTATCAGAGTGTGAATGCTGTTCTCGTTATTTTTCAATATTTGCAACAGAGAGTCGACTGGTATTTTTTCTGATGTGTGTGTTACAATGTGGATTGACTCAAGTCCATCGTTGTTTTTCATGGATTCGAATATTTTTTTTGTCGTGTTTTGAAATTGACCTTGATCTGTTTCTACCTGTTTTTCATCAACAATTCTCAAGTCTTTTAATGTTTTTAATAGACTGATCTTTATCGTTTTCAAATTTTTGAAATGTGTCATGAAGTTGAAAATTTGAAATTTTTTGTCGCCTTTAAAATGTTCCATTATTTCTATATCCAAGTGATGAATTCTTTTAGAAAGAGGAACCACAAAGTCCATAAAATTAGTCATGGTTTGATAATCATGCTCATTTGCATATGTGTCTTTGGTTGAATAAAATTGAAATTTCACAGAGTTGAAATTTTGTGATTTTTGCTCCAATAGTTGTTTTTGAACAATTGAAAACACTGATTTTGTTTGGTGAAAGAAGAAGTGTAGCTTTTTGATTTTTTCGATATCGACACACTTTAATACTCTTTCTATAGTTTTTGTCCTCAAGTTCTTGTGTGAAAAACATATCTTTTCGACGTTTGGAAAAAAATAAGATGATTCTGCATCGATGTTTCCTTGAATGTTGATGGTTTTTTTATCTTGTTCGTCAGGGTATCCCAAAAGGTAAAAAGAGCCCCACTTTATCTCTACTTTGTCACTCATTTTTTTTGTTGATTCAATTTTTTAGTTGATTTGTTTTGAATTTAATTTTCAAGTGATTCATTTCCAACACAATTGTTTTTGTATTTTCCAATGATTGTGATAAATACCAAAAAATTCAAATTCAAAATAAAACCAAAGAACATTCTATTTTTTGTTTTTGTTGGATTTGTGATTTTGTTTTCAAATATTTTCAAAAACAAAAAACTTTAAAATGATGGATGTTTGGAAATACATTGCGAGTGAATTTTTATACCACATTGATTCCATGAATATGATCAAATCTTTTAATTCCATCGATATGAAACCTTACCAATTCAACTTTGAAAACAACAAAAAAATGAAACGAATCAAACACCTGAAAGAATTCAAAGGAACCTTCAATTTTGATGTATTTTATTTGAGACATGTCCAACAAAGAGTCTATCAAAATCTAAAAATAAACAATTTAAAAATACACAAGGATTTTATTTGTGTATTTCCAAGATGGAACCATAGTAAAGGATATTTGTACTATTTGAATCAATCAAAAAATGTGAAAATAAAACACGTTCAAATGCCAGATGCGATCATAGGCGACTCATATGTTCCCGTTGATGTTTTTGTTGGTTCACCCAAAACACTGACCATTGAACACAGGTACAGCGATGAGTTTTTTTCCAATTTCCCAAAATCCATTAAAACTTTGATATTTGGAAAACATTTTCGCTGGACTGTTGAATTCATAGCAAACTCGATCGAACATTTGGTATTTAAAAACAAGCACGTCAAACAATTACCCAAACAATTACCCGGATCACTCAAATCGATACGATTTTCATTTGATAGTTTCGATCATTTGATTCAAAATGTTGACAAATCAATCAAAATTTTGGATTGAAAAATGTTGATTTTATTTCAATATGACACAAATTCATTAAAGTAAATAAGTGAGAAATGAGAATAGGAAATCGAGTACATTTTGATTTGTTGTTCAATACGATTTTTTTGAATTAAAACATTTGGAAGAAAACTCTCCTTAGATCAGAATGGATATAGATTATCGAAAAATAAACTTGTGGGAATTTTTTATTTTTCTCATATTTTCAAAAAAAAGTAATTTATTTTTAGTTTCATTCGTCCAAATCGGAATATTCTTCTGAAAAATCTCCATTAAAATCGTCTTCGATATCTGATATGTCAAAACAGAAAGCTCCCTTGCCAATCATGTTTTGTTTAAAAAACTGAAATTTGTATTTTTCATCACATGAACCATTTTTGAGCGCCCTTGAAAGCAATGCATTCAAATCTTTCTCCATTGACGTATTCACAACATCTTCTTTTTTTAGAACCTCATCTAAACGCTTCATGAGTAATTGATCACCATCAATCTAACCCAATTCGATCGCCTTTTCTCTCACAGATTCTATCATGTCCTCGTCATTGATCTACACCATGATCGAATCCAATTTATGTCCAGTTTTTATGTAACACACTTGAATGGATTTTTTGTCTTTTGAGTCGTCCATTTTTTGTTTTTGTTTTTGAAATTGGACATTTTTTGATTTTTGATTTTGTTGGAAATTCTTTTTATATGATGTTTGGAATTGATTTCAAAATTTATTTAGATTTTTCCATGTTTTTGGAACAGCAAAAAATACCTCCCATATAAACAATCATGTTTCACTCAAATTGATTATTGCTAAATGAGTGATTGTTTATTATTTTAAAATTCAACAATCAGTTGCAAATGGTTCAGAATCTTTGAAACAAACCAACTCAAAAAAAACAATGAAATCAATATTTTTAAAAAAAGAACACAGAGACGATTATAATGGAAGACCTTCTGCAATGATTACAAAAGAAAGAAATGTCATTTTGAAAACACACCCATACTACGCGGATGGACTGTTTTATGGAAGGATGTATGATTTTGAATACGTTGATAAAAAAGATCATCCATTTTTTTTGAGATGCAAAGACTCCATCAACATGTATGCCTTGAAAGACATGGAAACTATCCTTCAAAAATCATTGGATGCAAAAGACTTTGAAACAGACTCACTCACTTTTGAAATAACATCATCGAACAAAATAATTGAAATAACATCCAAACAAGAACAAGAACGCGTTCAAAAGACTGAAATCGAGCAATGTTCATCTTTTTTGAAAGAATTATTATTGTGTAACCCATCCAACACAAAGTATCATTTCTTGGACAATGATGAGCACATAGATGGTGTACTTGAATCAAACGATTCCATTTATCTTGTTCGATTAAAGAAAGATTGTGTTAGCTATGACAAGTTGATGACTTTTGAGATAGACGAAGCTTTAGATCAAGAAGTGTATGATTATTTAGAAAACAATGATCTCGAGATGCATGGAGTCAAATTGAACAAACATAGTATCAACAATGGAACGACAAACGAACAGGGCGAAGAGATATACTTCTATGTTTCCAGAGTCGAAGCAGAAACAAAAGTCAAGCATCAATTCAAATGCACAGGAATAGTTATTGGAGGAAACGATGAGATTTTGATAGTTTATAAAAATGAAAAGCCCATCGAAAAATAAAAAAAATCACTTTTTCAAAGTCAAAATCAACAAAAAGCAAACCAAAAATAAAAAATTATTCTTTTATTCCCATTATTTTTCCAATCAATCATCAATATTCATTTTTTCAAAGTCGCATTGCCTTTGTAAAATACCAAGCGTTTTATTTTGGGTGCATGGTTCATTTGAACATTCATGTTGAAAGTTGATTTTATTCCAATAATCACACATGTGAATAAAAAATCAATCTTTGAATGAAATTTTATTTGAATAAAAACCATCCACCAATAAAAACAAATCATTGAAAAAAAAAATCATTGAAAAAAAAATCAAACACTTTAAAAAAAAACTTGCATCATGAATATATTCATCTCAATGGACACAATCGACAAAAAATTGCCAAGACTTGAAAAATTGAAACACATCAAACATCTTTTGGAAAGTCACAATATGCACTTGTGTGAGAATCACAAAGACATTGAACAAAAGAGAGGATTGATTTATTATTTTCAATCCATGTATTTGTTTGTTGAATACGGGGCAAGTGTTCGTGACGAAATAGATTACAATCGTCTGATGATTCAAATCAAAAACATTTTGAAAGACAATCAATAATGATTTGTTTCAAATCAAAGATTTAACGATTCGTTTTTCACTTTGTAAAATCACTCTGCGTAACCACGCGAACTTTTTTACACTCGAACATTCCTATTCAAAGGTGATTTTATGTCAATGATCACACATGCGAATAAAAAATCAATCTTTGAATGAAATTTTATTTGAACACAAACCATCCATCAATAAAAAAAATCACTGAAAAAAATCAAACATTTTTTTGTTAAACTAATTCTTGTGTTCAATCGATAAATTGAAATACACCAAAACTGCACTCAAAAATTCAAACAAATTGAACATATCAAACATTATATTGAAATTTGTTAATAAAACGAACAAAAAAATCGAAAAACAACGATTTGATTTGTTTTAATTGATTGGATTGATCGATTTATTGTTTGAAATTTTTAAAAAAGTGAACATATAGAACATTTCAAATTTTTTGTTCAAAGAACATTCCATTAATTTTTTAAAACAAATGAAATAGATATAAATCGAACCTTCATTTTAAAACAATATAGCATTCATTCAAAAAAAACAAACACACAAAACACATATAGAAATGACAATCAAAACAAAAAAAAGAAAAAGAGACACCAAAACAGGTCTGGTGAAAAAGAAAAGAAAAATAAATGATAATTCCATACAAGAAAACAAAATCACAGAAAGGAATACATGGTGCTCCTCAGTTAAATATATCAGTCCATTTATGACGTCTGTTTCATTCGAAGAAATGAACACTCTGAGAAGAAAAAATAAATCATATGATTCTTATTTGAAAAGAACGACTAAAAATTCATGGTTTTCTGTGATTCATGATTTGTCCTTTGGCGCTTGTACATTTCATCGACTTGCATGTTGTAAACTTCAATCGATTCAGGATCATCCTGCTCCATTTCATCTGTTTCATTCAACGCATAAAAATAATCACTCAGGTGAGGGAAATATTCAATAATTTGGTTGTATACTTCATTGTCATACGATCCAAATGCGCATGACACATTCAATATGTCCTTGCATATTTGTTCATCGACGTCAATATTGCATTCACACAAGAAATCAAAACTACGAGGATGATCTCGAACAATTGTGTCTATCATCATTTTTGTAATCATTGATTCTGGGACTTGTTTTAATACAATAAAATTGATTGAAACCAATTTTTCAAACGTCTGCGAATTGTATATGCAAGGATGCATTTCTCTTTTGTAATCAAATTCATCTGCTTCATCTCCCAGCATTTTGACCAGTTCTGAAAAATAACACACATCAGAGGCATAATTTTGCTGATCCATGTTCACGGTATTTAGTATTTCAAAGTGTAGCTGTTTTTGATCCATTGTTTCTGATTTGAAATTCAGTGTTCTTCTACATGATCACAGATTCCATAGTTTTTGGAGTTTGTATGAATATTATATCATCGAGACACCTTTGAACATTTTAAAACAAAGAAAATTCTATATTTTTTATTCTTTGAAAATTTTTCAATCGAAACAATCACAATAAAATTTTGTTTATTCATCAAAGATCACATTGTTTTTAAAAAATCAAATTGGGTTTGTTGTTTGATTTGTGTTTTTATTGCTTTTGAACACTTTTTTCATTGTTGGTTTTCATGAACCAATCAGGAATCTTCATGTTTCCTTGACTCTCTAATCCTTTTATCAGTGGTGCCATAGATTGAACCATATTAATTATGGGTTTCATTCCATTATTGTTTTCATCAGAATTGCTTCCTGTGTTCCAAATGTGCATTTTGGGTTTCATGTTCTTGATTGCCTTTGCATTCATGTGAGCCAATTGTTTGTACAGATCATTATTGAGTGAAATGTAAAACTGAGCAAGCAAATGATCATTTTTGCAAGACTCGAGGATTTTATTCATTCCTTCTGATTCGGCGTTGTATTTTAATGCCATGGCTTGTGATTTTATTTGAGCATCATACATATAAGAATCAGATTCTTTGGTTTTTGCATAATAATCCGCATCCGCTTTCCTTTCTTTTGCTTCCGAATCAACGATAGCTTTTGTAAGTTCTTCTGAACGCAACTTTTCAACCAATTGTTCTTTTTTTCTCAATTCAATTTCTTTTTGAAGTTCTATTTTCCTGTTTTCAGCAGCCATTTCAGCTTCTATTTTTGCAACTTCACTCACCCTGTTTGCTTCAGCTCTCACTTCAGCTAATTGTGCATTGGATTTTGCTATTTCTTGTTCTCTTTCATTTTCTTGAATTTTTGCCTCTTGTTCCAGTTTGGCAATAGTGATCCTTGTGGTTCTTCTATTGGTCTCAATTCCAATTTCACCTTCTCTTTGTGAAGTACTCACGTCAATTTGTGCTTCATAATTTGCCTTTTCAATGGCTCTTTTTTTTCTGTATTCGAAATATTTGTTATTTTCATCGTAATCGCTCATTTCTTTGATATTGGCATTGTAAACATGCAACCCAATTTCATTCAAGTCTTTCTGAATGTTGTTTACAACGTCATCTCTAAACCTGTCTTTCGAATTGAACATTTCTTCTACAGTCAATGTCGCAGTCAATCCTCTACATTCTCCTTCAATTATGCCCTTAATCAATCTTTCTCGTTCTTTTTTGTCAACACCAACCATTGTTTTTGAATATTTTTCAAACAGTTCCATGTTTTTGTCGGGGTCAGTGACACCCACTGTGAAAACCACTGGCAAATTGAATTCAATCTTTTCCTTGCTCATACTGTGAAGATTGAACTCATAAGTATACGGATTCAAATCCACATATGAAATTTCTTGCAATGGAAGCCTCAATGTTTTCTTTGCACAATATGTATTTTTTATTCCCAGACCTGTTTTTATTATGAACTGATTTGGCTTGCATGTTTTGTAATTCGCTAAAACATAAAAACCAGATGCAACAACAGTAGCCACTGTTCCAAGTGAAACTGTTTTAATGATTTTAGATTTTTTCTTTTGGTTTTGTTTTTCTCGATGATTCATTTTGTGTTTGTTTTTGGTTGTTGTTTTCAGTACTTTGTTTTTTTTTGTTTTTCAAAAAGGAATTTATAATTTTTTTGCAAAAGCAATTTCCAAATTTTTGGAAAAAAAAGCTTGTGTTTTCAAATGATTTGTCTGAGTCATTTATCGTTGCGATTTTGCCATTGATATTTTTTATAGTAGTAAACACGATTCAAATTTTTTCAATCACATGTCAGTGTGCATATTTCAAAATTCCAAGAGAAATTTGTTTGTATTGAAAGCAAATCATGTTACAAAAACCCTTTTTAATAAATTGACATGATTTTCATGAACCATGTCAAAAATTAACAAACAGTTTTCAATTAAACATTTTGCTTTTATTGTTTTTTGTAATCTACTTCAATTCCAAATAATTCTGGGAAACATATTTGTGGTGTTTTTACATTTTCATAATGCCCAAGACCAAGTTGTCCATGATGATTGAATCCCCATGTAAATAGATTTCCTGATTGCGTTATGGCACATGAATGCCCAAATAAAACACTATTCAAGTCGATAGAAACGATTTGTTCCAATCCAAAACATTCCATGTTCGTTTGGATCAAACCAATTTTGTTTGTTTCTTTTGGAAAAATCATCCATGAAAACACGGTTTTCTCATCCGATTCATCTTTTTTCACAATTGCAAATAAATGGTGAGAACTACTTTGAATATCTACTTTTTTCTCTTTTAAAAACAAAGTTTCAACCTCATTTGAATTGATACCCGATTGTTGACCACGAAACCACACACAAATTTTAGTTCCCATGGAAACATTATCTTCGAAAGAAACCATTAAAAACCATTGTTCACACTTGACATCTTTGATTTTTTGATTTCCAAAATTATATGAATCCATACATCGAAATAGATTCGTGTGTTTTTCATCAATCAAAATGAAAGGACTGGAGCCACAAGCGTACAAATTCGTCTTTTCTTTTGAATTTTTGTCCTGAGTGACCAAAAAAACATGATCATAACCACATGACATTTTTAAAATGTGTTCGTTGTTGTAAGTGGATGGTTCTACGAGTGTTGGTTTGAATTGATTTTCTGTGTTTCCGAGAGCAAGTTGCCCATGCTCATTTTCTCCCCATGAATAAAGCTTGTTGTTTTTTGTCAACGCAAACGAAAAATGTAAACCTGTTTGGATCAATTTTACAGGTTCGTCGTTAAAACAAACACAATCAATTTTGTGAGGAACGTTTTTATTGGATTCGTCACCATGTCCCAATCGACCAGATGTTCCACTTCCCCATGAGTAGACATTTCCATCTTGTGATAATGCAATTGAATGATTAAAACCAGTGTGCATCTGTATGATTTTTTCGTGGTTGAAATGTTTTGGGTCGATTAATGAAGGAAATGGTACATGTTTATCATCTATTTCTAATCCTAGTTTTCCATTTGAATTACATCCCATGGAGTACACATTTCCTGTTTGAGTCAATATAAACGTGTTTCCCTGTGACTTGCAAACGTGAACAATTTTTTCCTTTGTTTTAGTTGAAGCGTTCATTATCTTGAAATGTATTTTGTGTTTTGAAATTTGTTATTTTTTGAGTTGTTTGGGATTTATTTTCATTCGATGTTTGGGATCAATTTAAATATTGTTTTCATTTCATGATACTCATTGAATACTCGATTGATTTTAAAAATGACACACTGGAACTCATTTTTTGAAAAAAAAACAAGAATAAACCATTTTAAAATGAAAAATCAAGGATTTTAAAAATCAGTTTTTCTAATTTTATTTTCTTTACAATGTATCAATGCATTATAAGCATTTTCCAGCTACTTTTACCCTCTAAAAATCCACTTATCGGATACATTCCTTTCCAAACATTGACTTCTTCACATATATCTTTTATTTTTTCTTTTCTCTCAGTATCACTTGATCCCAGTCCCATATGGAAAAAGTCTGTGCAATCGTCATCGGAGTCCGAGTCCGCTGTTTTACTTGTCAAGTGAATATTGAATTTTTTTTTGCAGTCCTTGACATCAATGTTTTTTATTTTTTGAAAAATAGTTTGAATACATGCATTGTGTATTTTTTTAATTGAACTGGGCGAATCTATGATCTTGTACATTGCCACAAAGTTCAACAATTGACTTGAATAAAATATTGTTACTTTGTCCATGTCTCCCTTTAACAATGTTTCAACCAAACGATAAAACTCTTTTTGTATTTCCCACCTAGGGTACTCTTTTAATATATCGAGAACACACCAGGAAGGATGACTAAAATCTAATTCATATTCATCAAAATTAATCACAGAAAAGTCCGTTTTTGCATTTTTCTTATAGTCATAGAATTGAACCAAGAAATTGTCCATTGCCATGTAAAAATCATCGTTCTCTTTTTTTATTGTGTTGATCAATGAACTCGCGCATTTTGAAAATCTTTTTTGAAAATGATCTTCTTCTTGTTTGCACATTGTGAACGCAAGCAACAATTCCTTCAAGCTATATTCTGTGAGTGCCTGTTTTTGGGAGTCATCTTCTTTTTTAAAGTGTGTGACTAATTGTATCGCCTTTTTCAACCTATCACTTTTCCATGCTTTGTCCATGTCCAGAAAAATATCTTCTTCCTGTACGTTTTCCTTGGTGTGTTTGATTTTTTTTGAAATTTTTTCGCATTTAGTCAATGAAGGTGATTGTGGTCTTTTCATTTTTTTTGTTGTTTTTTGTGTTTTAAGAATTTATTTTCATTCAATGCTCGAAATCAATTTAAATATTGTTTTCATTTTATGATACCCATCGAACACTCAATTAATTTCAAAAACAACACGCTGAAAAGTATCAAAACAATTTGTTTGAAACAAAAAATAAATCATCTCCACAAAGTAAATCTTTTCTATTTTTATAATTACGAGCGCAATTTGAATTTTGATGGCACTAAAAGTAAATCATGTTCCATGAACGCTGTTTTAATAAATCCAAATGTTTTTCTTTTTGCACAATGTTTTGTTGAAAAATAATCAACAAACAAAGATGAAAAGATTCTTGGTATTAAAAGACGATAATCCTAAAAGTCAAAAACTGCTCAAGGAAACCGATTACCCTGATTGGGTGAAGGAGGCAGACAAGGGAAAACCATTAGAACCTCGAATATTCAAAGACGTTGTTCCAAGAAAAAAACCAGAAATCACAAAGCGCGGAGAAATACGAGTTTATAGCATGCCTCCAAGGGGAACAAAAGGCGGGTTTCCCACTCCTCAAGGATACACTTCCATCATACCTTGCAAAAATAGAAGTTGTTATCACACATTGAGTCCAATGTTGTTGAAACCTGTGTACATTCGAAATGATAAAAATGAATGGGAAAAGTATGGCGAAACGATCGAAGATTGCTGGCAATGTAGTAAAGTGTTTCCTGCTCATTTGTGTGGTTTGGATCATGAAAAAACAGAAAAATGGAAAACCAATTGGATAGAATGGTCTCGAAGAGGAAGATTCTCACTTCAATCGAGGAGACATCGCGTACCAAAAGGTAAATGGATCAAACAACAAAATCAATTCACCAACACTAACAAAAATATTCCATTGTTTTCGTATTTCAAGGGAGAAAAACTCGAATACAAAGATGCGCGTTTAAAAATGTACATGGTGTGGTATGAACAATTAATACAACATGAAAACGCGTTCAAAGATTTGTATCATAGACATTTATCTGGAGAGAATTTTGTATTGTATGATCACGATGGATTGAACCCAAAAACAAATGATGACGCGCTCACAAAAGAAAGATTGATTGAATTATTAAAAGATGATTCAAGACCTTTTGGACATGGTCTTGTATTGGCATGTTGTTTAATGGACGTGCCTTTGTGGAGAATGGACGAAAAATATGAAAAAGAAATTATTGATTTTGATCCCATCCCAAAAGAATTAATAAAAAAAGATTGATTTTTTGTTGGTTTTTGTTTTTGGAAAAATATTTGTTGTTTGAAAAACAATAAGATGAAAAAATGTTCAACAATTGTTTTTCAAAAGACATTTTTTTATTCTTGTGTTTGATTGACATGTTCAAGTTGATGTTTTTTATTCACTCCAATGAATTCAATTTTTATTCAACAAAAATCAAACAAAACGTCTTGAAACGCTTCATTGTTGTATATTTTATCATTTGTAGTATCAAGACAATTGTCCACCCTACTAATTGTTTTTATTTCATCATCGTGATTGAGACCCAATTGACCGTAATAATTATCTCCCCATGTAAACAACTTTCCTTTTTTTGTAACAATGAGCCAATGCGCATAATTATAAAATCCACTTTGATTTCCATTGAATAAAATAATTTTTTCATGTCTGAAAATATCATGTGTATTCGATGGTTCTTCAATGACTTGTCCAAAACAATAAAACCTTTTTGAATCTGTGATAAAAATCGTGCTTCTATTTGAACAACTAATTTTGTTCACTTTTTCATGTCCAAATTGTTGAGGATCAACCAAACATGGAATAAACTCATCTTTGATATGATTTAAACCCAATTGTCCGTTCCAATTGCAACCCCATGCATAAACAGAGCCAGATTCCGTTATTGCAAATGAACAATCCCCTGCAAAAATATCTTTTACTTTTTCGTTTCCAAATCGATTTAATCCTATACATTGAAATTGATTTGTTGAATCAATGTTACCAGACCAAGATTACCAGATTTATTTTCTCCACACGAATATACGTTTCCTGTGTGTGTTAACAACATTGTGTATCTGTAACCAGCGCTTATTTTAACCACTTTTTCATTATTGTACGTTTCTGTGTCGATCATTATGGGTATAGATTGTGATCTGACATTACCAATACCCAATTCACCAAAACCATTGTATCCACAGCAATAAATTTTGTTATTTTTTGTCAGAATCAAAAGATCATTTTTTCCTGCTTCAATCACTGTTGCATGATCATTTTTAAGATTCATCAAATTGATTTTTTTTGGTCTCTCATAGAAATCGAATTGTTCTAAAATAAGACCCCACATGTATATGTTACCACACTCAGTCAGTGCGACACAAAAATCAGCACCAGCTTTTACTTGAATGATTTTTTCATTATTAAACCATTTTGGTTCAATCAAAAAAGGGAAATTTTTATTAATTTCATCACCTGAACCCAATTGTCCACATTCATTTTTACCCATACAATGCACTTTCCCTGATTGTGTCAATACAATAGAGTGTTTATGTCCACCACATGCATCGATTATTTTTTCTCTGATCATTTTTGTATGTTTGTTTGAAACAACAGGTCGTGTTTCATTTTGATAATAAAAAGCATGATCAAAATTTATACAAAAAGTGTTTGGATAAAAAATAACATTCCTTGATTTGAAAAATTTTAAACAAAAACAATTGATTAGACTAAAAAATCAAACAAAATTTTTGAAAACAAATCGAACCACATAAAAAAACAAGATGGATCAAAATATGTTCAATCAACAACGCGTCCATAATTTTTACAATGTAAAAGATATATTGCCTAATAATGCAAGCGATAAAAAAGTAAAAAACAATGTGCATTGATTCATTTTTAGATGCAAGAGATTTTGAATTAATTTCAATGCTTGAGGCATGTTGTTTAATAAACTTGTTTTTGCGGAGAATGAACGAACAATGTCAAAAAGAAATGATTGATTTTGACTCCATCCCAAAAAAATTAATAAAAACATGAAGAAAATTTTGAAAATAAAGTTTATTTTTGAGATTCTGATGGATTGATTGAACAAAAAAATTTCCATTTTGTGTTTTAAAATGATTTTAAAACTTTTCTTTTTTGCTTTTTGGTTCATTTTCATTTTCTTTTCTTTTTCTTTTTTTTGAAATTATTTTGTTTTGTGATTGCAATCTGTCAATTTTTTTTTCATTGAATTCTTTTAATTTCACCAAAACATCATCATTTTCTTTTCCTTTTATTTCATCCAAAACACAATCTTGTTTTTTTTTCAAACTATTTATTAATTCATTCATTCATTTTCAAGTGCTTCTTTAATGTTGTCGCGTCTCAATTCTAATTTAATGTTGGAATCTTCAAGTCCACAATATTCCATCAATTGATCGTGCAAATTTGAAATGAATTCATGAAAATCCCCGCTGTTTTCAAATTTCGAACAGCATTTCCATTCACTATCGTATTGCCCACTATAATTATCTTTCATCTTGTAGACATATTGGTTTGCGACTTTTGAGTTTTCCCAATGATTGCTTCCTTTTCCTATTGTTTGTTTTACAATGTCTTCAAATGAACTAATATTGATTTGACTTGCTTGTTCTGTTTTATCCTGTTCATCTTCATCTTCATGTTCTGTTGTAACAATTTCATCTGTTTTTTATTGAAATTGAACGATAAAAGTGGCGCTTCTACAAGTTTCAAATAATCGCTTGCATTGCCACCACAATAAGAACAAACCACATCAAACCCATCTATGTTAAAAGTGTAATGTTCATCGTAGCTAGAAACTATTTCGCCACAACCATCACAGTTATAATATCTCACTCCCATTTTTTATCTGTTTGTTTTTCAAAGAATCCTTGTTGAAAATATTGCTTTTTTGCAAATGATCAACTGTTTTTATTGCATGTTGATTATTTTTTCAACAATCAAATTGAATGAGATTTTTAAAAAAAACAATTCATGAATTTTAAAATGAAATGTTCCATCTTTGTTTGATTTTTTTAACATTCAAAAACATCGAAGGCTCACCATTTTGACTCCTTGAATACTGTAATGCAAAACAAACAATTCAATCATTGGATCATTCAAAAAATGTCCACGCTATCATCATCTCCTACAATAATACAAAATGAGGCAGAATCAAAAAGACTTTTCTCTCAACAAACATACAATACAATCGATGAAACATTGAAAAAACAAAACATCACAAAAGAAAAGGTGATTCAAGTTTGTTCAGGAAATGGACACACATTGATATTAACTCAATCCAAAAGAATTTATTCTATTGGAAGCAATGAATATGGACAATTGGGACTGGGTGATAAAAATGATCGGTGCGCTCTTTCATTGATTGATCCAGATCATTTTGATCGTGAGAAAATAATACAAGTGTGTACTGGTTTATTATATTCAATGGCGCTCACACAAAATGGAAATGTATATTCATGGGGGAGGTTCGAGGGCGATGAATTAAGGAACGCCAATAAATCAAATTACAATATTCCTCAAAAAATAGACAATAATTGTTTTAACAATGAACCAATTAAATACATTAGTGCAGGTGCATTTTTTTCATTTGCATTGACAAAAAATAACAATCTGTATTCTCGTGGAGGCAATAGAGATGGTCAGTTGGGTTTGGGAAATAATGGAGATCGGTGGAAACAAACATTGATCGATTCAAACACTTATAACAATGAAAAAATTATAAAAATAGAGTGCGGGTGTTTTCATACATTATTGTTGACTGAAAAACCAAATGGTTCAACCAATATTTATTCATGTGGTTGGAATTATCATGGTCAACTTGGATTGAATCACAATTATAACAAAAACACATTTAAACTGATTGATCCAAAACACTTTGAAAATCAAAAAATAAAAGACATCAAATCAACTGGCGATTCTTCAATCGCATTGATCGAACAAAATAATTCCAACAAAATAAAAGTTTATGGTTGGGGAAGCAATTACCATGGACAATTGGGTTTAGGTGATGAAGAAGACATGAACATTCCATGTGAAATTGACTTTTTCAACAAAGAAAACATTAAAAGTATTTCAAATCGATCACATCATTTGTTTGCAATCACAAAACAACAAGGATCAAACAAAACAAAAGTATATGCATGGGGAAACAATGGTGAAGGACAATTGGGTTTGGGTCATTATAAAACATCATTGAACCCTACTGTGATGAATATGAATTATTTCAAGATGGAAAAAATTGTCTCAATTGCTGGAAATATTGGATCACGCGGGTGTTCATTTGCTATAACTAAGACAGGAAAATTATTCGCTTGGGGCTGGAATGCGGATGGACAATTGGGATTAAGTAATTGTAAACAAGTAAATGAACCACAGTTGTGTTTTCCTGATTTATTTGGTGTTGAAAAAACAAATCAAAAATTGTACAACAATCAATCGTTTGAAGATTTAGAATTTGAATTTGGTTGAGAAAAATCAAAATATTTTGATTCTTGAAATTTATTTTGTGATCTTTGTCTTTTGGCACAAATCATCAACTCATTTATTTTGTTCAATGTTTTTTGTTGCAATCGATCGTTCAACATTTAAAAAATCACCAATACTTGCATTTCAATTTTATCATCAAGTTTTCTCCCTCTCTATGCAAGAAACCATTCAAGTTGTAATATCGTTGTCCAAGTACAAGATTTTGCTTTGTTTTCCTAATTGTGATTTGTTTCAATGATTTTGGTAATTTGTTTGGTAAAATTCTTTTGTACGTGTTTGAAAGAACAATTTCTTCAATTGAATCAGGTAAATTTTCAGGCAAGTCTTGATTAAATGCTTTACCAAACCAAATTTTTTTCAATGTGTGTGGTAATTCAATTGTTATTGGTTGGTTGAATTGATGGAAAAAATGCAGCACTTTTAAAGATTTTGGCAATTTGTCCGGTAATGGTTTATTGAATGGGCAATACAAGTACAATTCTTCCAATGAGTCTGGTAAATTTTTGGGAAATTCAATTTTTTTGTTTTCACAACGAATTGTGAGAATTTTCAATGATTGGAAAAATTGAAAATCTATTGGCTGATTAAAATATTTCTCAAGTTTTATTTGTTCTATTGAATTCGGCAATTTCCCTTGTATTGGCTGATTGAAACATAGGCCAAATTCTATTTTTTTCAATGATTTTGGCATATGTTCAGGTAGACATTGATTGAATTCATTTCCAAATTTAATGTATTCGATTGTTTCGGGTAAATAATGAGGTAGTGGCTGGTTATAATTCGATCCAAACTTGATTTTTTTCAATGATCTTGGTATGGTTCGTGATAATGGCTTATTAAAATAATATCCAAATTTAATGATTTCTAATGAATCGGGCAAATTATCAGGAAGTGATTGATTGAAAGCACAACCAAATTTTATTTGTTTCAAGCATGGTGGAATATTTGTTGGCAATGGTTGATCGTATTCTGTTCCAAATTCAATGATTTCTAATGTTTTTGGTAAATCATTTGGAAGAGGATGATTGTATTCTCTTTTAAATTTGATACGTTTCAATGATTTTGGCAAATGTCTGGGTAGTAATAATTCGTATCGGTCGCTGAACTCAATTGTTTCAATCGAATCAGGCAGATTTTCAGGCAAGGGTTTATTTTGCCAATTGATAATATGTTTCAATGTTTTGGGAAACTTTTTCAAAACATGTTGATTTTCACCATTTCCAAATTCAATAGTTTCCAATCCTTCGGGTAATTCTTCGGGGAGACCATATCTATAGTCTGGAGTATAACCTGACACGCATGACCATGATCTATTTTTTGTGTGACGCAATGTTAAAACTTTTAATGTTTTTGGCAATTTTTCTGGTAGGGGATGTTTATAAGTGTATCCAAATTCAATTTTTTGTATTTGATTTTGTTCGATGTTTTCAAAATGCATGTCCAATGATTCTCGAAAATTGTCTCGAATGTAAAAACATTTTGCACTTATTTTTTTAGAAACGATCCATTGTTTTTCTGTTTTGATCAATGAAAAATCATCGAAATAATACGTGTCAATGTGCGACTTGTCTATTCTTTTCAATTTGTCTAAATTCATTTCGCCATTTGTTTGAAAATTCAATCGATACAGTTCAATATTGAAATGCGAATTGCACAATAAGCAATTCAAAACATCATTAAAATATAAAAAATCACCCAAAATGTATCGTAAAACGTCTTGACTCAATTGTGGTTTATTTTTTTTAATCTTTTTTGCATTTGGTTCTTGAACATTATTTTGTGATCGTTGTCTTTTCATTTTGTCTTTGTTGGATTCATTGTGCTGTTATCTAAAATCAAGCGAGCAACGATTTATTTCAAATTTCTCAATGAATCATCTAATTAATTATTTTTTTTTGGTTTCAATTTTTGAATAAATCACAACAAACAATGGTTCAAAAATTGATAAATCGTAAAATGAAATATTCTATTTTTTGTAAGAATTTTAATTTTTTTCACATTTAAAAATGTCCAAAGTCTTTTCGTTTCAACTTGAAATATTGTAATCAAAAAAATAAACAATTCAATCATTCATTTCATTATTCATAATGTCCAAACGACCATCGTCTCCTGTAATTATACAAAACGAAACACAATCAAAAAAAATAAAAATCGAACAACCTCAAACAAATCAAACTTTCGCAGACATTCAACAAATCGTCAATAATCAATCATTCAAACAAGTAAAGGAATTGATCAATGAATCAATGTATCCAGTCAGTCTTGAATCATTCAATCAGGCAAAACAAAAGTTAAAAGCATTCAGTATAAAAGAACTGTTGTGTGGAATTCTGTTCAGAAACAAGGACGACGAAGTGTTTAGCTTTTCTTTTGGCAGGTGCGCACAAGAACTCAAAAAGAAAACACAATGCTATTCAACATTCTCCGATTTTCTGATTCAAGAATATGATTATGAAAATTCATACGAAGATTTTCCCCTCGAACAATTTTTTAAAGATGTGATCCATGGAACTTACTCTTCGTGTTTGTTTCGTATTTTTGGAAAAGAACAAAAGCAAGAATTAAAAGAAGCCTTGTTCGAATTGATTGACCTATGGATGCAAGGTGATGAAGAATCTCTACTCTTGTTTTACACCAATTATTTTAGGAATTTCGTGTATATGTTTGCAGATTTAGGAATCGAAGAAAGCGAAGAGGTTAATGAAATGCATGATATGTGCATCATTGGGATAATGAGGCGTATACACTATGTCAGTATTGGTTTGGTGGATCAAAAATTCGAGATATTCCAAGACATTGAATTTTTTGATACACATGATCATCTCGATTCCCACAGTGAATTCATTGATCCCAACTTTGAGGAAAACAATACTATCATCGAAGGTCTGGGCAAGACAAAGAATGAGATTCATACAGAAGTTCAAGATTGGAGAGGATCGTATCCTTTCAGTGGACTGCTCATTGGTAATTTTGGTTTCGAACAATTTTCCAAAATATTGAAACAATTTGAAATTCAAACCAAATAAACAATTCACTTTTGAAAAAAAAAACACAACCAACAAAAACGTAAAAAAAATCAAAACACAAAACAATGAAAAGGAACAAGGTAATCCAAGTTTGTGTTGAAATTGATCACATATTGTTATTGATTTCAACACAAACAATTTATTTTATGGACATGAATGATGATGGTCAATTGATAGTATGACACTAACAAAATCATTCTACTACAAAATTCACTAGTTCAAATGCCCTTCTCGTTTTGAGAATCGCGCCAACAGTTTTTTCCTTTCTTTTTCCATCATCGTGTATTTTTTTTTTACAATCACACTACCATTTCTATGAAATTTGATTTTTAGAGGATTTTTCATGTCTTCGTTGTTGAAGATGTTTTGAGGGTATTGTCTGATTTCCACACAAGTCTCATGTTTGCAATTGTGATCCATTTCAGACTTTTTCAAAAATTTCTTTCCATCGACCTCTTCAATGAAATATCCACAAGAATTCAGTTTTTGGTTTTCAAGGAATTCATTGCATGATATCAATTTCAATTCCTTAGGAAGTTTTTGAGGCAATTTTTTATTGTAATAAGTTGAACCAAATGAAATAAATTCAATGGAGTCTGGGAGGTTTTCTGGTAATTTCTTCTGGTAATTTTCTCCAAAATATATTGCTTTGAGTGATTTCGGAAGAGAATCGGGTAACTCCCTATTATATGATTCTCCAAATTGAATGTATTGAATGGATTGTGGCAAGTTGTTTGGCAAAAATTGATTATAATATTTTCCAAAAACTATAAATTTGAGATTTGTTGAACTAAAATCTGGTAGTATACAATCAAATAAATGTCCAAATTCAATGTATTTCAACGACTTTGGAAGCTTGCATTTTATTAGTTTATTGAAACTATTGCCAAATTTAATGTAATTGATGGAATCTGGTAATTCGATTAATGACTTTGCGGATTCCCAAATAATTTCCTTCAAATGTCTCCATGAAGCAACTGAACAATGCTTTATCGATGCCTTTGGTTTCCAATATGATTTGAACAAATATTTCGATTTACTTTTAATTTTGATGGATTCGATTGAGTTATCGGAAACAATCGGAAATGAATGACCCGATACATGAGATAAGGAAACGTATTTCAATGAACTTGGAATTTTCGTTGGAAAAACAATGTTTTTAAAATGTTTAATGTCAATATATTTCAATTTGGTTGGAAAGTTATCAAATGTAACACTATCATTACCACACGATTGAATCTCCAAGTGTTCAATTGAGCTTGAATGATCAAAACGGATCGCATCGAATGTTTCACAAACAATGCGAACGCATTTAACTGTCTTTGGGATTTCATATTCTTTCATGGGAAAATTGTCAGAATTGAAGCAAACATGGTTAACATTTTTGATTTTTTTGATTAGATTGTGATCCACATTGTTATGGATTGACAATGTGTCAACTCTTATTGTTTCATAGGGAATTGAGGGAAATGGAATTGCAGTTTCTGGAATGATAAAATTTAGTACCTTCAAATCCCTGAAATTTCTCCTCCATTCAACTGTTGTTTCTTTGAAAAGTGGATTATATTTCGATTCAATCAGTTTGCTTCCATGATTTAAATGACCCAAACAACACGTTGATCCGATCACACGTTGCCCCGATTCAACCCATTCACATTTTAAATATCCCAAGTCCGCTAATTTCCACAACGGTGCCAAGTATTGCTTCAAAATCGTGCCGTTTTTAAAGTTGAATTGATACGGGTGAACATGAAACAATTTGCTACTTAGAAACATTTTGAAAAAATCTTCGACATATAAAAATTCACTTTGAATGTAGGAGATGACATCGTTGGTCAAGAATAATTTTCTTGTTTGGTCCATACTTGAGAAATTTTATACTAGTATCAATATCGATGTGGTTTTGATTTTTTTGAAAAAAGATACAAACATTCACACCATTTGATTTTGATTCACATTTTTAAATCATTTGAACCATCGACTCAACTATTGAAACGTGCCATATTTTTAGGGATCAATTTCCCAATGCAATAAAATGTATCGTTTGATTGAAAATAACGAAACGCCTGCTATTTATTGATGATTCTTAAATAAAAGTTGGTTTGTTTTGAAAATGAAACTTCATCCTGTTGTAAAAAATCATTTTAATTTTCTCAATGAGAGAATACATTTGGTTTTAACACATATCAATCGTTTCGAACCTCTCGATAATTATGTTGATGTAGTGAACAATACGTTCATTTTCTTTGAGAATCATGTGCATGAATTAATGGAAACTTCAGCGAAAAAAAACATTGGAGTAGTGTCCCATATGAACAACATTTTGGACAATGTGTTTTTTGAAGACTGTGTCTCGAGAATGTGCGCTGACGTTTTGAGACGATTCGACACTGAGCTGCTACAATCTATTTTTAATTTATGTATAACCTATCAGAATTTCGTTTCGAATCAGTTCAGGGGTATACACCACGACGATCATTCAAGGATCAATATATTTATTGCTGTTTGTGCATCGATCGCCTTATTTTGTAAAATTAAGATGCACTATCCTGTTCCAGCATTTGATCATATAAAGAGAGGGATAGTATTTGATCCTCAAAATCATCAATCAAAAAATGACACCCAGACAAATAAATCATCCATTGTAACGATGGCATTCAAACCTGGGTTGAAAGATTTATATACCGGAATTTCGTTTGAAAAATCAGAAGTTTTTACGCAAATAAACAATCCTTCCAACTCCAATATTCCAATCCATAATAGAAATTCCATGAAAAAAAAATCAAACAAGAAACAATCAATCGAACAAAACAAACACAAAGATCAATCTACACCTTTATCTAAGTATAAATCCAACAAGAGCAATCTCAAAACAATCAACAATCATTCATTGATGGACGAATATCAAAGAATGCAGCCTTTTTATGGAAAATACACCTATAACAATTATGAGTTCAAATATGTTAAACCTCCAGTGAAGTATGTTGATGACAGTATAAATGCGATTTTGTGTGGAATAGACATTGTTACAAATCAATCGGAGACGCTGTGTCGAAACAT
>Ga0100391_1001224_pt1 | contig 28964 bp, 26 predicted proteins | sample CryGeymeta201515_FD_81541 | JGI IMG/M metagenome (GOLD analysis project Ga0100391, IMG submission 81541) | Groundwater microbial communities from Crystal Geyser aquifers in Utah, USA - Crystal Geyser metaG 2015-15 | ecosystem: Environmental > Aquatic > Deep subsurface > Groundwater | place: USA... | reverse complement strand
TGGGGTTGTTACCGTTGAAGGTGAAGGGACGTCAGGAGAGGCGGCGGCAGGTGCGGCAGCAACCTGAACCGGAGGTGCCGTGGGTGCTGGCGACGATGGCGGGGTGCTTGTTTCTTCTTTTGGCGGCGACACCGTGCCCATCAGCGAGTTGACAGCTTTGTCCAGTTCGTCAAAATCTATGTCTTTCATATCCTACTTCCGTCCACCTTTGTGCGCCAGTTCTATCATGGTAGCGAATTCAGCCGCCTTCAGGCTGGCTCCGCCGACCAACAGACCATCGACACCATGCGCCGCCAGATAACTGCCGGCATTGGCGCCGTTAACGCTACCGCCATAGAGCACGCGGACCGTTGCAGCCACCGTCTTGCCATAGAGATGCTCGACTTGACGTCGGATCAGCTTGATGGCCGCCTCAACATCGGTAGGCACTGCATTATCTCCGGTACCGATTGCCCAGACCGGTTCATATGCGATAACCAAGCCGGCGACCTCATCGGCCGTCAGGTTCGCCAAACCGCCAACCACTTGGTCGTGCAATACGCCAGCTGTCTCGCCAGTCGCGCGTTCATGCGCGGTTTCTCCGACGCACAGGATAGGAACGATGCCATGGCGTACCGCAGCCTGTACTTTGGCGCGCACATCCTTGTCATGCTCACCGAAGACATGGCGACGCTCTGAGTGGCCGATTATGGCGTAGTCAACCAATCCACGTAGCTGGTGGGCCGATACCTCGCCGGTATAGGCACCTTCGTCACGCCAATACAAATTTTGGGCCGCCAACTTGAATTGACGGCGTTCGACCTGCAGGCTGAGTGATTGCAAACCGAGCATGCCTGGAGCGAGAACCGCTTCGACGTCACGATGTACCTTCACCGCGGCAGCCAGCTTATGAACGTATAAGCTTGCCTCGTGAACGGTGAGGTTCATTTTCCAGTTACCGACGATAAGTTTTTTTGCTGTCACCCTGTTTTACGATGCTTACGCTTAGTGTTGCCATTAGTGTACCAGACGGCCCGCTTAGGCGTCCAGCAAATGTTCTATCCCTGGCAGCTTCTCACCAGCCATCAGTTCAAGGCTGGCGCCTCCACCAGTTGAGACATGGCTGAAACTTTCTCCCCGCTGCGCGTCCCAGTGGATGACGAAATCGGCCGTATCACCACCCCCTATGATCGAATCGACATCAGGGTGAGTCGCCAGCGCCAACGCCGTACGCGCCGAACCGTGCGAGAACTCCGGTAGCTCCGCATAGCCAAGCGTACCGTTCCAAATGACTGTTCCCGCCTGCTGGATGATATCGACGAACCGATTGATAGTAGCGTCACCGATATCAAGGATAATGTCCTCAGCTGTGATGTCTTCAATCGTACGGAGTATACGTTTCTGTGCAGTATCGATAGTCGTGGCGACGGCGACGTCTTCTGGCAACAATAGGACCTCTTCGGACGTATCGGCTGCATTACCCTTCTTGTTGATGGCGTCGTAAATGGCCGCTATGGTGTTCTCCTGACCAGGCTCGTATTTGCTACGGCCGACATTCACGCCGCGGTACGCCAGGAAGGTGTTGGCCATCGCTCCGCCCACGAGTATCCGGTCGGCTCGCTCGACTAGCTCATCTATGACTTGAATCTTGTCGCTTACCTTGGCGCCGCCCATGACTGCCACGAGTGGTCGCTTCGGGTGGCGCAGCGCGGTCGTGATACTCTGGTATTCCCTCTCAAGCAACAAACCGGCCACGCTCGGCAGAAAAAGCGTAATCGCCGCCGTGCTGGCGTGATCACGGTGCACAACGCCGAACCCATCCTGGACGAAATAACGCGCACCGCTGTCATGAGCGAGTTGACGGGCGAAGGCTTCATTGTTGGCTTCCTCTTCGGCATGAAACCGCAGGTTCTCCAATACCGTCACGCTTCGTTTCGGGGCCCGCTTCACGGACATACGCACTTTCTCACCGACCGTCTGATCGATGAAACGCACCGGTTCGTCGAGAAGTTCCGCCAGACGTTGCGCCGCTGGCACCAAACTCAGCTTCGGGTCGCGCCCTTGAGGTCGCCCTAAATGGCTGATAATCACCACTTTACAGCCATTCTTTAACAGTCGTTCGACCGTCGGCACACTGGCACGGATACGAAAATCATCATGCACCTTGCCCTCTTCGGTCAGCGGCACGTTATAGTCAGCCCTGAGCAGTACCGTCGTACCTTCAAGCGGCACATCATTGATTGTCTTCTTGAAAAATCCCATTCCCACCCTTTTCGTTCTGTCGCTATTCTATCACGCGTACGCGGATCGTATCGGTCGCTCCGACAAGTCCCGGCTGTCGGCCGCTGACGATGACTACTTTCACGGCGCCGTCGACACCGAAATAATTCTGACCTGAGAGTTCTCGGGCCAGTTCCAAGCCAGCCTTCTCTCCGTCTGGACGGACGAAACTCTTGTTGGCGTAGACCAAGGCAAGTTGCTGTGCGGCCCGCGATTCACTGGTAACGCTGACGATTGGCAGGTTCGGTCGAAAGGCGGCGATGTCCCGCGCGGTCGCGCCTGACTTCGTTTCGGCCACGACCGCGTTGACATGCAGGTCTTCGGCCAATTTTACCGCTGCGGCGCCGATGGCCGTGCGCTGGGTATTGTCATCACCGATGACGTCATTGATAGGTGCGGGCGGCGCATTTTCCTGCGTATACAGTATGACGCGTTTCATAGCCGCGATCGTTTCGAGCGGGTACTTGCCCATGGCAGTCTCGTCACTCAACATGACGGTGTCGGCACCAAGAATGACCGCGTTGGCGACGTCGCTCACTTCGGCACGGGTTGGCTCAGGATGCGATACCATGCTGGCCATCATCTGCGTCGCCACAATGCTGAGCTTGCCATATTTACGACACAGGGCGATGATGCGGCGCTGCATGATAGGCACGACCTCGGGGCCTACTTCGACCGCCAAGTCACCACGGGCCACCATCACGCCATCACTGACCTTGACGATTTCCTCCATGACCGCGGTTTCGATCGCCGCCTTTGTTTCAACCTTGGCGATAATACGAGCCGTCGATCCACGCTCTTTCAGTAATGTCCGCAAGTTACGGATATCCTCGGCCGACTGCACGAAGCTGAGAGCGACGTAATCGATATCTTTGTCGGCACCATACTCGATGTCACGCATATCCTTTTCAGTGATGATATCGCCACCAAAATCGGTGTCGGGCAGGTTGATCCCCTTGCGGCTCATCAGCACCCCATCGTTTTCTACCCGTACCTTGATGGCGGTCGCGCTGGCGATACTGTCTATCGTCGTCCTCACTTTGCCATCAAAGAGATACAGCGGTTGGCCGGGCCTGACTTTTTCAGCTAGATTGTATTGCACTGGCAGGACGTGACCGTCGTGCTCGGCCGCGTAATCAAGAATCAGCTCGTCGCCCTGTTTCACGTTCAGCTCATCGACCGACAGGTTACCGAGCCGCACTTTCGGTCCCTGCAAGTCCTGCAGGATGGCGACCGGCTTACCTATGGCCTGACTCGCCTGACGGATACGGGCGATGTTGACATCGGCTCCCTCGTACGTGGCGTGGCTGAAATTAAGCCGGAAGCCGTTGACGCCGGCTTTGATCATCGCCTGGATCGCGTCGTCGCTGTCGACCGATGGTCCAACGGTTGCGAGAATCTTGGTTCGTTTGAAAGTAACACTCATTACTGCCTATTGTACCAGTCATTGCCCGCGCTCAGCAGTGCGGCGGCCTTCAATCATGGCACGGAAATTCCACCGGCCGGGCGGTTCCGTCTTGTAGTTCCAGTAAAACAGGGCCTCGGCTTTGTCATAGGCCGCTTCTTGTCTATGCCAATACCGCCAGGTCTTCTCGGAGCCGACCGCATACGGCAACATCGCACTCCATTCCCCCACGATGACCGGCTGGAACACTACCAGAAAACGAATCAGCCGCTCGGTGCGACGGAGCTTTCGCAGTTGGCCGTTGAACGTTCTTCGCTTATCGGCGGCTCCGAAACATTGATAGAAATGACAATCCATCAGCACGGGATGGGTGCGCCTCCTGGCCAGGCCCAGCGCATTCACGAGCAGCAACGGCGCGTAGCCATCTGAGAACACGATGCGTGTACCCGGCCGGGCGACTCTACTGACGGCACGATATGCCCGTCGATAGAACCACGCCAGCCTGAGGCCGGTCCGTCCCGGGTCGGGTTCGTTCAGCAGTTGGATTCCCCACACGTTTCCGGCTTCACGGTAGCGTTCGGCAATTCGCACCAACAGCTCGATGGTTCGCTGCTGCGCGTGCCTGTCTTCGAGCCACCGGCGGTCGCGTGGCCTGTTGCCGCTCCCGCTGTGAGCGTACGCATTCTGCGCCCCGGGCGCACCATGAAGGTCAAGCAGTACTTCGATACCTTTTTCGCCTGCGGTTCGCACCAGCCAATCAAGACGATCGATTGCACCGATATAGGGGGGTTGGTCGCCAAATATCCAGTGGCCGAAAGGCACACGTACCAGCGTGATGCCATGAGCCTTCAGCCAGTCGAGATCGGCCTCGGTGATGAATGTGTCGTGGTGACGCCGTAGGCGCTTCTTACCTTCTGGTTTTTTTACCAACTCATATTCATTCGACGCCCGCATGCCGGTAAACAACGACGGCGTTATCCACTTCTCGACCACTAGCCAACCGCCCAGGTTCACTCCCGCACTCGCATGTCGTGTCATACCCTTAGTGTAACAAGCTTCCACGCAAACACCCCAGCCGTAACTGGGGTGCATACGTGGTGACCTCACGGAGAATCGAACTCCGATTGCCAGGATGAAAACCTGGTGTCCTAACCGTTAGACGATGAGGCCTAGTGGCGAAAGAAGCAGCGTAAAAATGTGTTTACATATTTTTCGCTATTTCTGAGACACGACGGACTCATCTTTCAAAGATGAGGCCGATGATGCTTCCGAAGAGGTGCGGGCCATGAGTGTCCTGGTGGACAACTCATCAATACTACCATTTCCCACCCTGTTTGAAAAGGGTGAGGAGCTGAGCGATAAAACGCTTGTGCTAAACTGTGAAATATTTCATAGCTTATTGACAATTCAAGCGTTTTGTGGTAGGTTTGAGACAAGCACCTTACAGAGCTGCTAGCGGTTGGTATGTGGAGTACGCCGCTAGTGAAACTAGTAAACACAATCTTGCGAGGAGGTATGTGCAATGAAGGGTAAATTTTTAGCGTTTCTGCTGGCATTGTTCGGCGTGGCGACCGTCGGCATCGTGCAGCTGCAAGCGAACGCTGCAGTCGACAACAGCCGGGACTGTGACCGGTTCGCCGTCGTCCGCTGCGGCATGATGTCAGTAGCCGAACTGCGCACAGAGTACGACACGAACAACGGCAGCCCGATGAACGGCACAACCGTCCAACAGGGTGATATTAAGCGCGTCTTCTCTGCTATGGGCATCAGCCGCAGCGAACTGAACGGCACGTTCAAGAGCGGTGTCGTCTACCAGGATGGCCGCGTCGTCGTGGGCGGCAAGACCGTCGCCACGGGCGCTCAGATGGCCGCCCGCGGCCTCGGCGGCTCACAGATCGCCGGCACCAATGCCCAGCGAGTTTCAGTCCGCGCCATGGGCAGCGCCCAGACCGCCTACGTCAAGTTCGACTCGAACGGGAAATTCAAGTTCGCCGTCATGAAACCCTGCGGCAACCCTGTTAAGGCCAACCCGGTACAGCCGCCAAAGCCTGAACCGAAGCCAAGCGCTGAGTGCAAGAGCCTGGCCATCACCAAGCTGGAGCGAGACAAGTACCGCTTCGACGCTCGCGCTACCGTCAAGAACGGTGCGAAAGTAAAATCGTACACCTTCGTTACCAGCCGTGACGGACAGCGTGTCGACAGTAAGACTGTTCGCACCTCTAACCTGAATGCTCGCTACACCTTCGCCGCCAGCCGACCAGGCACCTATACCGTGCGTGTGACGGTTGATACCACCGTTGGTAAGAAGACTGGTCCTGCTTGCGTCAAGCAGTTCACCGTCAAGCCGATCCCTCAGCAGAAGACTCCTGACGTAGAGATTGAGAAGTTCGTCGAGAACGTCAAGTACAAGCGCGTCGGGGTCAACGTTGAATATGACTACCAGATCAACGTTCGCAACACCGGTGAAATCGACCTGAAGAACGTCGTCGTCACCGACACGCCAGAAGAAGGTATTACCCTCGTGAGCTCCGATGATGGTCAGATTGAAAACAACCGCTGGACACACACGATTCCATCCCTGAAGGTAGATGAGACCCGTGAGTATACCTTAACAGCCAAGGTTCCCGCCTACCTCGCTGGCACGCTGACCAACACCGTGTGTGTCGACGCCCCAGAGGTTCCAGGTAACCCTGATGACTGTGACAAGGCGGATGTCGATGTGCCGAAACCAGCACAACCTGGCCAGATTGAAGTCTGCGTCCTGGCCGATAACACCATCCAGGTAATCGACGAAGACGACTTCAACCCAGCGCTGCATTCACGTGACCTGAGCGACTGCGAAGAAGCGCCGGTAGTCCAAGAGCTGCCAAAGACTGGCCCAGCCGAGACTGCCCTGCAGTTGATGGGTGCCATGTCACTAGCAGGATCAAGCGCCTACTACATGGCTAGCCGCCGCCAGTCGTAAACACGACGGTACGCTCGCCTGAATGACCCGGCAACTCTCGCCGGGTCATTCTTATTGGTAATATATTAAGTTTATGGTTATATAGTTGACTTTTATCAACTTTTGTGATATATTGAAAATATCCTCTGTGGAGTGGATTTAGAGGTCTGACACCAGTCGTATGACTGGCGTTCTTCCCCATTACCCCCAGGCGAGGTGCCGCTTAACAATCTAGCCAAGTATTAGAACTATTGTTTGCGGCCCAAACACACAGCTTTCATAGCAACCGCAAACTAGATAGTCATGGGTCTTTACCCCGTTCGAGCCGTTTCTATGGCTCACGGATGTAAACCCATTCACACCAATCATTCCCATCCCCCCGGGCGTACGCTTAGCCGGTTTATCGAACGTCGATGCCCCGGTTAAGCGTACGTAACCATCAGGGGTTCATGTACGTGAAGTCCGGCAAATTGTCGGCACATGACCCCTGAGGAGGGATCAACATGCGTAAGCGCATCGCTCGCGTCATCCTGGCCCCGGCCACGATGCTCGCCCTGGCGGCTACGTCGTTCGCGGCACCCGCCGCGCACGCCGACAGCGAGACCATCACCATCACGGCCCGTGTGGTCGGTTCGGCCGTCGCCAAGGCCGAGGCCACCGCCTCGGCCAGCGGCGCGGCATCGAGCTACACGCACGTCGCCGCACAGGTGAGGAGCAAGGCCCGGACGACCAACAAGTGTTTCTGGTCGAAGGGCTGGAACTCCTACATCAGCGGTGGCAAGACCATCTGGTGGTACGACGCCGTACCGTCCAAGGTCTGCAAGCTGAAGAAGCCCTACTGGGCCGGCGGCCGCAAGGCCACTCACAAGAAGGTGGGCGGTGGCACCAGCGGCTCGGCGTGCATGAACGGGTTCATCCCGAGCAACACGCCGCCCGCCAGGAACCCCCGCACCATGCTGGACGTCCGTTCCGGCACGGTGGCTGCGGTCAACGTCTCCGCCCAGGCGGAGGTCGACGTCAAGGCCACGGTCAACGTCACGCTGGAGTACACCTACAACGGTGAGACCATCCAGCTGACGGAGACGGCTACGGCAACCGGTCACGGCAAGGACAAGGCCAGCGCCAAGGCGCGGGTCAAGGTCACCAAGCGGACCAAGCTGAAGGCCACCGGGGCGAAGATCGCCCAGGCCAAGGTGAACCTGCGCAACAAGGTGAGCGCCAACGCTCGTGTCAAGGCCGAGGCCAGCGCCAAGGCCAAGGCCGAGGCCGAGATCAACGTCACCATCGTGATCGAGAAGGAGTCCGGCGAGCCGGTCGACAACGCGCCCACGATGCAGTGCCAGGGGCCGCAGCACATCTACGTCGGCGACGACGCGATGTACGCGGACTTCGACGCACACGATGCCGACGGTCACGCCATCTCCTTCCGGGAGCCGGTCGTGAACGGTCCGCTCGAGGTCGTCCTGGTGGAGCAGTCCACCATGAACGGCAACAAGCGGCTCACCGTTGGCATCCGGGCTGCCGAGATCCCCGAGGAGACCTCGCAGAACGCCTCTCTGAGGGTGGTGGCCGTCGCCAACGGCGTGGAGGTCGGCTGCACGGTCAACGTGCAGGTGACCAACAGGTCGGAGGACACCGGCTGGTGAGTGATTCGGTGTGAAGCGGGCGCACGCAGAGCGGGACTCATACGTCTCGCTCTGCGTGCCCCGCGCACATCACCTACGCGTGAAGAGTCATGACTATCTAGTTTGCAAACATCCAATTTACAGTAACAGCACATCATTCACATGAAGGAGCACCCTAATGAATAAACTGCTTTCAATGGCAGCGGCTGCCGTCATGGTATCCGCCCTCGCCCTCACCAACGTCTACGCGACGTACGAGTTCGGTCAGCTGGGCAGCGGTGACATCTACCGCGTCCGCAACCTGTCCGACAACCAAGTAAACTTCGTCCCAGCGGCGAACGCCGACAAGTGTGAGACCGTCCAGTTCAAGGTCCGTGTTCACAACGCTGGCCCAAAGACCCTGACGAACGTCAAGGTTAAGGCCACCCTTTCTGGTGGTGTCAACACCAGCCACAGCTCGAGCGTTACCGTCTCGGCTGACAACAACCGCGCCGACGCCGTCGCTACCGGCAGCGCCAGCGTCAACCTGTCTCAGGCCGGTAGCCTGAGCTACGTCAACGGTTCGACTGAACTGCTTGACGCCAACGGCAACCACATGAACGTCATGGGTGACACTATCCTGACGAGCGGTGTCAATGTTGGCAACGTTGGTGTTTCACTGAACCACAAGCGTTTCGTCCAGTTCAAGGTGAAGGTTAATTGCCCTACCCCTGAGACGCCTGAAACGCCTGAAACTCCAGTAACTCCGGTTACTCCAGGCAAGCCGACAACCCCAGTTATGCCTGCTGAGCTCCCTCAGACTGGTAGCAAAGGTATCGCTGCGCTCATGGTCGCGTTGCTTGCTGCTGGGATTGCCTACGTAGCAACCGCCCGCCGAAACGTACTTGGCTAGAAAAACGAGTCTGACCGCTCCGTTCTTTCCTGAAGCGTCAGCCTCAGTTCATAAACCGCCCCGAGAAAATTCGGGGCGGTTTTAGTTGAAAAAGATGCTAGACTGGCGGTATGAGTCAGAAGAAGCAGAAGAAAAAACGCACCAAACGCTATAGTGGTGCTGATGCCAAGGTGCAGGCACCAGTCGTGACACGCGTCTCGGCTGAAGAGCTGAGTCCATGGCAAGAGTGGTGGCGGACCTATGGTCGGTTAGCCAGGTTCATCGCCATCGTCCTTGCAGTACTCGCGCTACTTGCGTTGTTGGTGATCGGCATCATCGGCATCCTGGCCGGCTGATTCTTTCAATGGCAATCGGAAGCCGAACGTGCTGCCGACACCTTCTTTCGATGAGAATATGATTTTGCCATCATGACCATCGATGACCATCTTGGCAAGGTACAAGCCGACGCCGGTACCATCGGGACGCTGCGTACGGGCGTTGTCTGCCCGGAAAAATTTCGTGAACAACCCGGCCTGCTGAGCCGTTGGCACACCGATTCCCTTGTCGACTACTTCCAGGCGGACTTCTTTTGTCGTGACCTCAAGCGCCACGACGATGTCGGTGCCGGGACGAGAATAATAGATGGCGTTGTCGATAAAATTCATGATGACTTGCCGGATCTTCCCTTCGTCGAGCTGAAGCTTGACCGGTTTCGGCGGCAGTTTTGTCTTCAGGGTAAGCCCCCGGGTTTCGGCAGTCCGCTTGAGGAGCTCAACCTCTTGCCGTACCACTTTCGCCAAGTCGACCTCGTGACGATCAATCATGAACTTGCCCGTCTGGACACGCGAGACGTTCAGGAAGTCATTGATGAGATGGACCATCCGTTCACTACTGGCGAACGCCTCCGAGAGAAGTTGCTTTTGCACTTTCGTCACCCGCCCGCCGTCACCTTCAAGCACCATGCTGATATAGCCTTTGACGCTCGTCAAAGGGGTTCGCAACTGATGGGAAGCCATGCTGACGAACTCGTCTTTCGCGATGTCCAGACTTCGTAGCTGTTCATTGCTGGCCCGTAGCTCGACCGTGGCGGCATCAATGCGCTGCTGCAAGTTGGCATTCAATTTCCGCACCTCTTCGACCGAGGCAGCATTCTGGACCGCGATAGCCAGCTCGTCAGCCGCCTTCTCTAGCACCCTCACGTCTTGCCTGGTGTAGGTACCTTGGCGCTTCTTGCCCAGTAGTAGGTAGCCGATGATAGAGCCGCCCTGTACAAGAGGTACTGTGAGGGCTACATGATATCCGACCAATAGCCGATGGATATCATGGCGTGGCGGCACATCGTCTGTAAGAAGGATGCGTGTGGCGTCAGTGCTTTGCAGATAGGCGTCGAGCATGTGCATGTCGTAGACGGTCGGACGGACGTGCCCCTTACTCCCGACCGATAACGGATGACCGTTCGACTGATAAACGAAGAACGAGATATGATCAGCTTTTAGATTCGCTCCGATCACACGGGCAGCTCCTGCTAATAAATCGTGTAGCTTCACCGTCGTAGTGAGGACCCGGTGGAGACTAGTGTAAAATTCATCGGCCGAGTAGCTGCCTGTATATAGCATATCGGCGAGCAATCGATTATAGAATCGGACGGCGGGGTGGAATACGAAAGCCACAATCAGCGTCGTCAGGAGATACGCCCACTGCGGCAGGACTGTGTCGGTTACCAGTACAGCCCGGGTGGCTATAAAAAGCAGGGCAGCGTACAGCACCATCATGGTCATTACAGCCAGCAGATAGGTCAAGGCTCGGACGATGGTCAACCGGATATCGAACAGACGACGTCGATGAGTAGCCGGAGCAAGGTCTTTCATAGTGCTTATGATTTTAGCATGACGACCATTACTTTTGCGCCCCCTGGGGCTACTGGGGTATGATATTCATATGACCAAAATTGCCATCATTGAAGACGACCCGACTATCAACCAGATGTATCGTATGAAGTTTGAAGCCGCCGGTTTCGATGTACAGCTAGCCAGCGATGGTGAGCGTGGCGTCGCCTTGGTTGAGTCATTTCAACCAGACTTGATTCTCCTTGATATGCAGATGCCGAAAAAGAATGGCGCAGAAGCGCTAAAAGAAATTCGGGCCGCCGACTGGGGCAAAGATATTCCAGTTATCATCCTGACCAACATGGGAGAGGAAGAATCTCCCAAGGAACTACGCAGTCTTGGAATTGAAAGTTACATTGTCAAAGCAGACCTAACGCCGAGCCAGGTGATCGAACGCGTCAAAGAAACGCTCAAGCTCTAACTATTCGCACGAGAGTAGCAGGCCCTGATGACGTTTTCGAACAACGCCACGACCGTCAATGGGCCAACCCCGCCGCGTTCGGGCGTGATCGTCAAGTCATCACGTTCACGCACCTCATCGGCGACGTCGCCTACGACTTTGCCGTGTTCGGCCGAAGTCGCAGCGTCCACCACGACCGCACCAGGTTGCACGGAGTGCGACATGATTAATCCAGGCACACCGGCAGCTGATACGATTACCGGGTAGCGTCGTAAGCTGCCCGCCATGTTCTTACTGTGTTCGTCAAAAACCGTCACATCATGGCCGGCGTTTTGCCACAAACGGGCTAATGGCGCCCCGACAAGTCGCCCATTGCCAACGATGGCAATCTTCTTGCCGCGCAGCTCGATGTTGTAGCCGTTCAGCAACCAATCGATTGCCATGGCGGTCGCTGGGGTAAACTCCGAACCGTCTGCGAGGCCGTCCACGTCCTTGACAGTAGCTACCGAGTTCAACGCCTTGGCGGTCTGGGTAGAATCCTCCAGAGGAAGCTGCACGATAATCGCATGTACCGAGGTGTCGTCATTCAGGCCGTTGATACGGTCATACAGATCGGCCGAGGCGAGATGGTGAACCTCGACATCGACCAGGATGTCCTCGCCGTAGCGCTGCTTCATGCGCACATAGGTATCAATTACCTGATCGTCGCTGGTGCGAACGATAGCAAGTTTGGGAATGATGTTGTGTGCCTGGCGTAAGTTGCGCACCTGCTTGGCCTGCCGCTCTTTGATATAGTCGGCCAGCTCTGTTCCGGATAGATGTTTCACTCCTTACATTGTACCAAAACCTATTATGATACCGATACTCTGAGCCATCTTAACGTACAAGCTGATCAGTGGCCTGTAATCGTTCGAGTAGCGGGCGTAAACGAGCCACTAAGTAGAGTGAGCCCGTCACGACCACCTCGGTCCCTGGCTGCGCAAGCGCCGCCTGCAATGCTCTTTCCGGATCTGGTTCAGCCACTGCAATTCTGCCCCGGGCCGTCATATACGCAGCCAACCGGCTTGCAGCCACGCTACGACGCGACTTCATGTCCTGCTCAGACGAGAACTCAGTCATAATAAAACGTCCGTTTTGAGACCGTACGGCATCAAGGCAGGCGTGTATTTTACCCTCCGGTGAGTCAACCACGCCAAACACCCACGTCGTTTCACCGACCGACAAACCAGTCCGGGCTTCCAGAAGTGCGGCGAGCTTCTGAGGATTATGCGCGCCGTCTAGCAGGACGCGCTTACCTCGTACCTTGTACTGCTCAAAACGACCGGGAGGCGTCATCTTCATCACTGTATTTCTGTTGAGCTGCTCTGCTACGTGAAAGTTGTCACGTTCGGCAATATATTGAACCACTCTGTTCGCCAATACAAAGTTACGCTGCTGGAATGGCGGCAGCCAAGTAACATCCGCATTCATATCTTTTAGCGGGTGTACGCTGGCGCCTTGGGTCGCGGCGGTTGTATCAAGCACCTTTTGCGCTACCGAGTCTTGCCCTGCAGCAAAGACGTCACTCCCAGGCAGGATGATACCTGCCTTCTGCGTAGCAATCGCTTCTACGGTGGGGCCCAGCACTTCCGTGTGGTCTAAACCAATCGGCGTAATGACAGCGACCTTGTCCGACCGCGTAATGACATTCGTGGCGTCGAGCAGCCCGCCTAGTCCTACCTCGATGACGGCATAGGCCACTTTTTCTTTCGCGAACACAAAATACGCCAATGCAACCAAAAGTTCAAAATACGTCGGCTTGATATCCGGCCATTGCGCAAGTTCGCCCAGGAATTCATCGAGGTAAGTAAGAAAATCTTCATCCTTGAGTGGTTTACCATCGACCTGGACACGTTCAGTAATACTGGTTATATGAGGTGAGGCCGTCAAACCCGTCTTTTGCCCGCTCTTCTGTAAAAGGCCTCGAATAAAATATGCCGTACTTGTCTTACCAGACGTGCCGGCGACATGCACCGTACGGAATGAATCCTGAGGATCGCCTAGCCGCCGCATCAATGTCCGCATGCGCTCGAGGGTATAGGTCTGCCCGGTCATTTTCTCAGGTGAGTAGGCCAGCAGATATGCCTGCGCCTCTTCGATTGACCGTATTCTCATCCCGTTATCTTACGCCTCGTTCGTACTCGTTCCGCTGTAGGTTGATTTCCATGTAAAACGCCGACCACCCGGGTCGGCGCTATACATGGAGGGCCATCTGAGACTTGAACTCAGGACACCCTGCTTAAGAGGCAGGTGCTCTAACCAGCTGAGCTAATGGCCCGTACTAACGTATGAAACTATAGCAAACAGGGGCGGGTTTGTCTAGAGTTGGTCTTTTTTGGCGCTAATGAAGGCCGACCATTGCCGGACAAGTCTGAGAATCGTCTTCAACGGCAACTCGATTAGCATATCGAGCATCAGCGCGATGACGTTCACACGGGCGTACTTATCACTCAGGTATCGACCCACCACCACGAAAGGCATGTAGAGGAAGTCGCGCAGCAACGTCACGCCGTTCTGGTGTGTCTCTATCGATTCAATCTCGCGGATCATGCGACTGAGACGGAAGCCAAGGAAACTGGCAGCAGACAAGAAAATGAAGAAGATTACGAGGTGGAGCAACTCGAATGCAAAGAAATGCCAAAGCGCAAACGCGACGCCACCGAATACCAAGATGAAGAGTGAGGCGTAGGCCACGCTATACGCCGCGCCAAATTCCTGACCTGGCCGGCGCATTAGCTGCTTCGTAGGCTCGTTCTGGTACAATGTCCTGTCGATCTGTTCAACCAATCGCGACGTATTAGCCGGCCCTGGTAGCATCATGGTGGCACGAAGCAATACCATGTACACTGGCGGGAAAAATAGGTTAATGATAAGTGGCAACCAAACAATCATTCCGATGACAAGATAGTCGTACGGGATCTCGATGGCGATACCGATAAGAAACTTCGTGATAATCAGGAAAATGACGCTTTTGATGATGCCCTGGTTTACGCGGCGGTTAATCGATTCGTAATCTATTCCTATCTGCTTCTCGTACGCAAGCAGGAATTGATCACGGCTGCCTATCATCCCCTCGAGACCTGGATATTCATCAATCATGTGTCGCAGTACCCGCAGCGGGGCGCCGCGCCGATCAACCAACCGGAATAGCTTCTCGGTGGTAGACGAACCGAATAGTTCGTCTATTCTTTTGTTCGTGGCTATGTATTCCTGCAAGTCATCGAGTGTCTGACGGTACCGGCGTAACAAGCCAAGGCGGACCACCGCATCGTCCGACTTCAGGAGCGCCCTATGAAGCGCTGTATACAGCGATGTTTCGGCGTCAGCCGGTCGGCCATCAAACACTTGCTGGTAATCAATTGTTTCACTGAAATACGCATGTGCGAACTGGGTAAAGGCTTGCAGCTGGGCGTCATCGTTCAACATCCATTCAACCTCGACAGCTAGCAGATGGTACGTCCAGCTCTCGGCCTGCTCATAACTAACGCCCTTGGCCCGAATCAGCTCCATGAACGCTACGTAGTATCTGTTCGCGAGGGAATTGACATGCTGGACGTCGTCTTCCGACACGGTGTCGTTCAGAAGATACCCAGCCTGCGTCAACTCGATAATGAGCTCTTCGCCACTTCCAGCGATACGTTTTTCGTCTCTCAACATGAACAGACGACGATAAAACCGGCGGATAGCACGCTGCAATAGCACGTGCTCTTCGGTATATTCAGCAGCATTGCGAAGCTGTTCATATGCAGCCGTCAGAGTGGCGCCTGCACCTACGACATGCACTTTGCTGGCACCAGCACGAACACGCTCTCGGGTTTCTTGTTGCGACCGGGCCGCACCGAGATCGTGCTGAAGACGCCGACCGATATCATTGAGTTCTGTCATAAATCTACAAGTTTGGTACACCCGGTACGATTCGAACGTACGACACCTGGTTCCGAAGACCAGTGCTCTATCCACTGAGCTACGGGTGCGTAAGTGGTGGTAGAAATACAGAGGTAATTATAGCACGGGCCATCGAATCTGGGCTATACTGCCTAATACATGGACGTACACACTAACATACCGCTCAAGAATTATCTCACCATGAAACTCGGTGGCAGCGCCCGTTTTATGACCGACGCGATTAACCCCGAAGAACTAGCGGCGGCGTGCCGTAATGCCAAGCAGGCAGGTATACCTTTTTTCATCCTGGGTGGCGGCAGCAACGTCATCGCCAGTGACGATGGTTTTAATGGCATCGTTATCCGTAACCGCATTCCAGGTTTCGAGATTATTGAAGACACGGCAGCCAGTACGACAATTCGGATCGGAGCCGGTGAAAACTGGGATGCCACGGTTGCGCGAACAGTCGAAATGGGTCTATCCGGTATTGAGGCCATGTCGGCAATACCCGGTACCGTCGGTGCCGCTCCGGTACAGAATGTCGGCGCGTACGGCCAAGAAATTGCCGATACGCTCCTTCGGCTGGAGGCATATGATAGCGAGCAAGACCGCTTCGTTGCCCTTGAAAATAGTGACTGTGGTTTCGCGTATCGCCACAGCATCTTCCGCGGCGATAGTGCCGGACGCTATGGCATCATCAATGTCACGCTCACGTTGTACAAAGCCGCACCACAGCCACCGTTTTACGACGCTGTTCAAAAATATTTTGATGCCAATGACATTACGCTCTACACCCCTCGGACAATCCGCGATGCCGTGATGGCCATCCGGAAAGAAAAGTTGCCCGACCCGATTGAACGGCCGAACACAGGCTCATTCTTCAAAAACGCCATCATTGAAGAGTGGCAGTTAACGGAGCTTCAGAAACAATGGCCGGACATCCCACATTACGACCTAGGTGATAAGCGCGTCAAAGTACCGACTGGCTGGTTGATTGAACAAGCAGGTCTGAAGGGCGAGCTTCTGCATGGCATGCGGGTCCACGACAAGAACGCGCTAGTCCTTATCAACGAGTCTGCCACCGGCTACGCCGACCTGGCTGCCGCACGACAGGAAATCACTGGCAAAGTGCGTGACACCTTCCGTATCACCATCGAGCAAGAACCACTCGAGCTCTGACGCTTGCCTACCAAGGGCAAACAGCTTATGCTATGAAGCATGAAGCGTGGGTTCACGGTCGTCGAAATTCTCATCACTCTGGTCATTATGGCCATACTGCTGACCCTGGGTGTCGTCAGCTTACGTAACGTGCAGGCCGAAGCACGCGACAAGGAGCGGGCGACCGACATTGATACCATCGCCCGGGGGCTAGAACGACGCTACAACGAAGGTAACCCGGTGCTCGTATCTGCTACTGATGCCCGTGAAGGTAAGCAAGGCTCATACCCGGGAACAAACGAGATGCTTCACATGGGGGGAGAAGATAGGTCCGGCCAGGGGTTTAATCCTGCTCAGGTCACTGGTGGATACTTAACCGAAGGGTTGCCTGGCACATCAGAGGCAGCCTTCACAAATCCTGGCGGCGAAAAATTATGGGCAATAGTTTGCGTCTGGGCATGTGCACCGGCGGGCGATACGACCCAAATAAATACCGCGTTCAACAACCAAGATAAGTATGTCTATGAACCAATCGATCGCAGTGGAAATATTTGTTGCTGCGGTGATTGCCCTGGCTTTAACTTATACTGGAAGACAGAAACTAACGGAGCCCTTCAGACGCTAAAGAGTAAGAACAGATGAACCAATTGAAAGAACAGGGCTTCACTGCCGTCGAACTCCTCATCACTCTTTTTATCGCTGCCGTTTTCCTGTTTGCAGGTTACCAACTCTACATTCAGGTAACTCGCGACGCCGATGACGCCGACAAGACGGCCCGTATTTCCAATCTTGTGCAGGAACGTATGCGTGAGCGGCTGGCCGAAGTTACTGCTCAGTACCCCAATGGGTGCATATCAGCCTCGGCGGCTAACACGACGCAGTCCCAGAGTGTCGAGGGTGTAGGTAGCGTTTCGTTCAATACCGTCACCCGTTGCCCGATTGCCGCTACTAGCGGCTCAGCGACCGACCTCTTCCAAGTAACCGTCACCGCGACATACACTGAATTGGGGCAAACAAGGACCCTTCAGCACTCCACATATGCGAACTAACCAATCAACGGCCGGCTTCACACTGGTAGAAATCCTTATCATCGCGCCCGTCGTGGTGCTTTTCATCGGTGCGTTCATCGGTTTGGCCGTGTCACTCACAAGCGACAGCCTGCGCTTACGGGAAAAAAACGCCGCCGCCTACAACGTTCAGGAGGCTCTGAATGATGTCGAGGCGAATGTCGCCTTAGCCACCTCATTCCAGGTCGCAACAGGCACCCTGCAGTCGCCACAAGGTAAGAACAACGGCACGGCTCAATTCACCAACACTACGTCGGGTCAGCCAGATACCCTGATCTTAAAGTCAGCCGCGACCGACAAAAGCCCCTACGACCCTACGCGGGTGCTGATCCACACTGGTACCTCGCCGTGTAATGCCCGTAACGTCGTCTACCAGTATTTCACTATTTATTTCGTCAGTAACGGCACGTTATATAAACGGATCGTCCTTCCTCAACAAGCGGCCTGCGCTATGCCGTGGCAGCGTGGCACCTGTGCCGAAACACACGTTGCGGCGAACCCCACTGTCTGTAAGACGGAAGATACCAAGCTACTCGAAGGTGTCGCGGCAATTGACATCCAGTATTACACCGGTGCAGCCGATGACACCCCGGTCGCTGACAGCCAGGCGAACGATGCCAACGGCATTTCCATCAATATCACTCTCAATAAAAGTATCGCCGGTGAGACCGTCGAATATACTGGCGGTTCACGCATCACCAGTATGAACGCTCAGGCGAGTGATTCCGTTGCCGAAGCGCCCCCTGCCCCAACGCTTACCTGGACGAACAGCACCTCTACTCCCTACACCACGACGTTCGAATGGTCGCCTATGGGCAATGCAACCGGTTATAACGTTCGCTATCGGATTGATGGTGGAGCATGGGTGAACGGCCCGCAAGGGACCACTGCCACCTCCTACAATGTGGTTGCCACCCATCGTAAACAAGTCGTCGAAGCTGAAGTGACAGCCCTGACTAGTGCTGGCAATTTCCTCTACGGCACCACGTCACGGACCATACCACGGTGGGAGGAGTGCGGCCTGCAGAATGGTTGGGTAGACTATGGTAGTCCGTATGCAGGTGGAGCTTTCACGCGTACTTCTGCGGGGGTCGTGGGACTACGTGGACTCATTAAGAACGGAACGAATGGAACGAATGCCTGTATCCTACCGGTAGGTTTTAGGCCTTCGCAGAACCTTATCTACCAGAGTGCGGGCCGTGTGAGCGGTGCCAATGATGCGGTGCGCGTCGACGTCATGACGAGCGGACAAGTCATCGTTCAATCGGGTGATTCCGGCTGGGTAAGCCTGAGTGGCATCACCTTCCTAGCTAGCGGAGCGGCGACGAGCAACAACTGGGCGAACGGTGTCTGGCAAAATGGTTGGGTGAACTATAGCGCAACGGGAAATTCCTGGGGTGACCTAAAATATGCAAAAGACACGCTTGGCCGTGTGCACACCGAAGGACTCGGCCGAGCTGGTACGACAACGACGAATACTGTGTTGACGAACTCCCTGAATATCAGTGGCTTTACTCCCTCCAACCGCTCTATCATGCCCGCCAGGGCATTCGCTAACGGTGCGGTTGACATCGATACGAGCGGGCAGATGCTGGTTAGATACGTAGGAAGTTGGGCGTCTGTCGCCTTCGTCTACTACCCTAGCACTTTTAATAGCTGGAGCTCCGTAAGCATGACAAATGGCTGGATACCCTATGGGTCAGTTTACTCAGGTGCACAGTGCCATAAAGGATCGGATGACTTAGTTATCCTTAGAGGTCTCATAAAGGGTGGGTCAAACGGAACATCTAGCACGTCGTTAAATTCGGTAGGGTGCGGATTACATAGCGATGGAAGACAAATCCTGCCAAGTTGGTTATCCGGCAATAACCCTGGACGCATAGACGTCCTTGATACGGGTGAGCTCTTCTTCTCGGCATCTTCCGCAACATGGACAACCTTAGACGGTATACGTTTTATTGCAGACTAGCTGCGTACTGATACTGCTTGCGCTTACAAATTCACTGTAGTATATTACAAACATAAGTACATAATTAGGGGGCATAACGAATGCTTAACAATATCAACACTTTGAAGAAACAACACGGTTTCACTATCGTCGAGCTTCTTATCGTTATCGTCGTGATCGCGATTTTGGCTGCGATTAGCATCGTGGCGTATAACGGTATTCAAAATCGAGCAAAACTCTCAAATGCACAGTCGGCAGCAAGCACGATAGTAAAGAAGGCAGAGGCCTACAACGCTGAACTCAGCTCATACCCTACTACTCTATCCGCACTAACCTCTGCTGCGTCTAGCACCACGTATAATGTACCAACGGGAACAGTTACGCAGGCAGGCACGGTACCTACCGCTGCTCCAGCAAACTCAAATACCATACTCTTCTACACCTGTGGATCGGGTGCGGGTGTGCGTATCGGTTACTGGGATTACGTAGCGAATGCAGCAGTAAGTACTGGATCAACCTATACCGCTGGTACCGTAAGTGGTACTTGCACACTAGCTACCACCTAGATAAACGAGTTAGGATATTCTTAACTAAAACTGAGGGACTTCACCCTCAGTTTTAGTTATAGGCAGTACGAGTTGTTTAGACTTTAAACCTAGCAGCTATTTGTTCAACTTCACGTCGCATTTTACTTAATAATTCAGAGTCGTCATGGTTCTGCAATGCTCGACTCATCCATTCAGCGATAAGCACCATCTGCTCCTCTTTCATCCCCCGTGTCGTAATCGCGGGCGTCCCCAGCCGAATACCACTCGGCCTGAACGGTGGATTTGGATCATCCGGTACAGAGTTCTTATTTAACGTTAGGCCTATGGCATCAAGAGCCTCTTCGGCGACCTTTCCGTTGATCCCAAAGCTCGTTTGGACATTCGCCAGAATCAGGTGATTACTCGTACCGCCAGTCACCAGATCGAAACCGCGCTTCTGCAGTTCATCGGCTAACACGGAAGCGTTCTTCAATACCTGCTCGGCATATTCTTTAAATTCGGGCCTTAGTGCTTCACCGAAAGCGACTGCCTTTGCCGCGATAGCATGCATATGTGGGCCACCCTGCATGCCAGGAAAGACCGCACGGTCAATCAGCGTTGGAATATTCTCCAGCGTTTTCTCAGGGGCTTTGAGAGGATTGGATACGACACCCCTGGTAAGGATCATGCCACCGCGCGGACCGCGTAGCGTCTTGTGCGTCGTGGTCGTGATAACGTGGAAGCCGTAATCGAACGGATTCTTCGCTACGCCTGCAGCGATTAAACCGGCGATGTGCGCCATATCGGCCATCAGAAGCGCACCCACCTCATTACCGATGGCGGCAAATTTCTCATAGTCAAGCTCACGAGGGTATCCCGAGAAACCTGCGAGCACGATCTTTGGTTTATGCTTTAGCGCCAGTTCGCGCAGGTGATCGTAGTCAATCTCACCCGTGGTAATGTCCTTCATTTTGTAGGGAATGAAGTTATAGAGTTTTGCCGAGCGGGTCATCGGATTGCCGTGCGTCAGGTGGCCACCATGGCTCAGGTCCATCGCCAGCACCGCATCGCCTGGTTCAAGCCAGGCACTATATACTGCCTCGTTCGCGGGTGCTCCACTGTGCGGTTGTACGTTGGCATGATCTGCCTTGAACAACTGTTTAGCACGTTCGATGGCAAGCGTTTCGATTTGATCGGTAAATTCCTGGCCTCCATAGTAGCGCTTGCCGGGGTAGCCTTCTGAGTATTTATTCGTAAATACGCTGCCAAGTGCAGTCAATACATCTTTACTCACGTAGTTCTCGCTCGGAATGAGCTCTAGGCCTTCTAGCTGTCGTTTTTCTTCGCCGGCAATTAGCCGAGCCACTTCATCATCAATCATAGGTTCTCCTCCTCTATTTATATACCGGTGATGATGAACACAGCTATAACATAAACTTATTGTAGCATGTTTGTGATATATCGTATGTGATATAATAATTCGTATGACTGCGACTGACTACAAGAGACGTTTAGGCAAACTTATCCAGGAAACCCGCGCCGCTAAGCGTATGACCCAGAGTGAATTGGCCGAAGCACTCGGCACGTCTCAGAGTGCTATCAACCGCATCGAAAAAGGCGGACAGAATATGAGTATCGAGATGTTGGCTCGTATCAGTGACGTGCTAGAGAGTAATCTCGTCATGCTCAATAGCAGCGGCAAGATTAACTTCAAAGTGCACGGTGGCCGAAAGCTTTCCGGTTCAATCGAAGTAAAGACGAGTAAGAACGCTGCGGTCGGTCTGCTTTGTGCCGCTCTTCTGAACAAAGGCAAGACCACGCTCCGCCGTGTCGCCCGCATTGAAGAAGTCAATCGTATTATCGAAGTACTCGACAGTATCGGCGTGAAGACGAAATGGCTTGAGAATAACGACTTAGAGATCGTCCCGCCGGCCCGCCTGAAGCTTGAAGACATGGATATCGAGGCTGCCAAGCGCACCCGTACTGTCATCATGTTTCTTGGTCCACTGCTCCACCAGTACGACGACTTCAAACTGCCTTTCGCTGGCGGGTGCAACCTCGGTACGCGCACCGTCGAACCACATCTGGTCGGTCTGAGTGCATTCGGTATGGACGTCGTGGCAGCTCCGAATACCGACTACTACCACGCTATTGTTCGTGAGAAAAACCCCGAAAAGACTATCCTCCTGACCGAACGGGGCGACACCGTGACAGAGAACGTCATCATGGCTGCTGCCTTACATGACGGTATTACCGTCATCCGTAACGCCAGCCCGAACTACATGGTGCAGGATGTCTGCTTCTTCCTGGAAAAGCTAGGTGTTGAAATCGAAGGAATCGGAACCACCACCTTACGGATCAGAGGCCGCCGTTCCTTCAACCAGGACGTCGAGTATTACCCCAGTGAAGATCCGATCGAGGCGATGAGTTTCATCGCCGCAGGAGTGGTGACTAATTCAGAAATCACCATTAAGCGGGCACCGATTGAATTCGTCGAACTAGAACTAGCGGTATTGGAAAACATGGGACTTACGTACGAATTGAGTGACGAGTACCTGGCGCGTAACGGCCGAACGCGACTGGTTGATATAGAGCTGAAGCACTCGAAACTGATTGCACCAAAAGATAAGCTCCACAGTATGCCATTTCCTGGGGTCAACATGGACAATTTACCCTTCCTTGGTTTGATCGCTACGGTCGCGAAAGGACGAACGCTACTTCATGACTGGAGCTACGAGAACCGGGCCGTGTACTTTACCGAGCTGACGAAACTTAATGCTACCATTGAGCTGGTCGATCCACACCGTGTCTATTTAACCGGGCCGACCAAGTGGAAGCCGGCAGATGTCGTCGCTCCGCCCGCCTTGCGGCCTTCGGTCGTGATTTTACTGGCCATGCTGGCAGCACCGGGCACATCGACGCTTCGCGATGTTTATTCCATCAACCGTGGCTATGAAGACCTTGCGAACCGCCTTAACTCACTCGGTGCGAAAATCGAAACTCTGCAAGGCATCTAGCCTCACCCGCCCCTGTTGTGCTACAATAGCCCTCGTACATGGCGGGCGTAGCTCAGTTGGTTAGAGCGTCGGGTTGTGGCTCCGAAGGCCGTGGGTTCAATTCCCATCGTTCGCCCCAAATTTGTACACGCGGGCGTCGTATAATGGCTAATATGTCTGCCTTCCAAGCAAACGATGCGAGTTCGATTCTCGCCGCCCGCACCATACAGAACACCTAGACTAGGGTGTTCTTTTGTTTTCAGATATAATCGGCAGTACGCCCCGGTAGCTCAGCTGGATAGAGCAGAGGACTTCTAAGCCTAAGGTCGTTGGTTCAAGTCCAACCCGGGGTACCACATATGCACCCGTAGCTCAGCTGGATAGAGCGTTGGTTTCCGGTACCAAAGGCCAGAGGTTCGAATCCTCTCGGGTGTACCAAACTTATTTACGATATGAACACAATTACCCGTTTCAATGTCCTTACCTGGAACGTCCTGCTCGACAAAGGTCGCACTTCGGCCGGTCTTATTAAGCCGCAACACGAACGGGTCAATTCTATGGTTGCTGCGTTCGAATCGTTCGAAGGTACATGCGATGTGGTTGGCCTGCAGGAAGTTCAGCGAGACGGTGACCATCACACTGGTGAGAAGATTGCGACACGGCTTGGCTTCAATCCGGGGTTCTGGTATGAGCATAACCTCCCGCTCTATAAAGGAGCAGCGCGCGGCCGTCACGGTGAGCATGTCGGTTTCTTCGGGGAGTTGGTTGACCATAGCGAACCAATCGATATTGGCGATCAGCGACTGGCCGTGAAGACCATGGTGGGTGAGGTAGCACTGGTGACGTATCATCTCCGGAGCGGACCGAAGGACATCAGTAAACGTACTGAGCAAATGGACATCATCCTTGAAGCTGTGGCCGATGAACCGATGGCCATCCTCCTCGGCGATACGAACGCGCACCCCCTCGAACCTTCGCGTCGGCACCTGCATGCAGCCGGGTTTGAATCGGCACATACGCTCACCGGTCAGAAGCTGCCACGCACCTATCCAACCAGAGAATACGCCGCCGTGATGGCTGGCGACAGTTCGATAAAACGCTTGCTCTATTCAAACGGAGGGGTCTCAATCGATGATATATCTGTGCGTGGATTGACCGTCGTGGCCGCAGGTTGCTTCAACAGTCGTCCAAACGCAGCGACTGGCATCCCTCCTTCCGGCCCCAGTGATCACATCGGCCTGTGGGCCACCGTTGAATCATCGAAGGCAACTGAAACCGTATAGGCTATAATAAGGGCATGATAACCCTCCTACTCATCGGGCACATCGCTCTCATGTCAGCGTCCTTACTGGTGACAAGCCTCACGTTGCTACTGGCTATCTTCTCATTTCATGTCCCCAGACGTGTCCAGCTTGCGAACATCATCGGCACAAGTGGCGGACTTGCTGCTGGCACGGTGCTATTACTCCATCATCCACTCGACTACCGCTGCTTAGTGCTAAGTGGCTACCTAGCGGCGTTTGTAGCAATCCAGCTATTCATCCGCAGACAGTCCCGTTCCCTCAGTAAGCAAACTAGCTAGACTGACGTTTCATCATCAATTCGGGTGGTCGCAGCTATCTGATCCGCCTGGTCTCGTGCACCCAGAATATCTGCCACTTGCGCTGCGGTGATAGTAACGGTAGAGCCCGGCATAACCTGCCCGGCAAGCATCTGCTTCGCGACAGTATTCTCGACTGCGCGTTGTACGACTCGACGCATTGGCCGTGCGCCCAGCCGCGGATCATACCCCTTATCTACTAATAGTTCTTTTGCTTCCTGCTCGACCTCTACGCGCACCTTCTGGATCGCAAGCGTCTTATTGACGCCTGCGACCATCAGATCAACAACCTGTACCAGCTCGGCTTTTCCAAGCGGACGGAATGTCACAATTTCATCGAATCTGTTCAAAAACTCTGGCCTGAATTGATTAGTGTTGATGAGCTCGTCAACGAATTGCTGCTCGAATTGTTCCAGCTTATAGCCGCGTTCGATATATTCCCTGATGCGATCAGCCCCGGCATTACTTGTAGCAATAATAATCGCGTCACGGAAACTGACTTCACGGTTCTTAATGTCACGTAAGATGCCTTCATCGAGCAGCTGTAATAGTGTCGTTAGTACGTTCGGGTGCGCCTTCTCAATCTCATCGAGTAGTACTACGCTGAACGGCTGCTTCATGGCTTGGGCAGTCAGGCTGGTCGGATCGTCGGCGCCGTCCGCGATGAGCCTCGCCACATCTTCGTTGCGCACATACTCATTCATATCCAGGCGAATCATGCGTTGTTCACCATCAAAATATACGTCTGCGAGTGCTTTGGCAAGCTCGGTCTTACCCACCCCGGTAGGACCAAGAAAGAGGAAGGTACCAATGGGACGGTTCTGATTGCGTACGCCCGCGCGTGCGCGCCGGAGTGCATCACTCACTACCTCGACCGCCCGGGTCTGGTTAACCATCCGTTCATGTATCAACTGTTCAAGGTTAAGTAGCTTGTCTCGTTCGTCCCCATCCGAAGCAACTGATATCTTAATGCCCATTGTCTGCTCAATCGCCTGCTGAACTGAGTTCATCGTGACCAGCCCCTTTTCACTATAGCCGGCAGCGGCTTCGAGCAGCTTTAATGCCCGGCCCGGCATAGCCAGATCGTGTACATATCGCTCACTGAGACGATAAGATTCATCTAGTGCCTGATACGTATACGTGACCTTGCGAGCAAATTCCAGCAGTACCAACTGGTCTTGCATGACCGCAATCGTTTCATCCTTGGTAGCAGGCGCGATATTGACACGGTTCAATGCGTTAACTAGCGAGCTGTTGCGCTGCGAAATTTGCAGGAAGCGTTGCTCGTCCATCGCTAGAATGATGCGAAGTCTCCCCGCCTCGATAATAGGCAAAAGCACGTTTGAAAGATCGACGGAACCGATACCCTCTTCAAAGAATAGCTGGGCGTCGTCCAGGCAGAGGATGATATTCTTGGCGGCATATGCTTCAGAAAAAATACTGGTAATCAGCTGTTCTATCTCGCCACGCCCAGGCGCTGCGGATATGAGTGAGGCTGAATCAAGCATGACGACTTGCCGAAACTTCAGATCAGCTGAAAGTTTCGACGAGGCATCAAGCAATTGTTCGGCGAAGGCATGCACGACGGTGGTCTTTCCTGCACCTGTCGCACCCACTAGCGCGACATTCTGTCGACCACTAGTCGAGAACGTGTCAATCAGCTGTTCAAGCGCTTCCTCGTGTGATTCCAAACCGACATTTAATAGGCCGCCAGCCGCTATCTGCTCGCTAATGTTCTGGCCGAACCGACTAAGCAGGGGCGTGTAGCCGAAGGACCAGTCACGTGCCACCCCGCCGGTACGCTTTGGTTTAGAGTGCTTGTGAATCAAATCATCTAGGTGACGCTGCCACAGGATGCCTTTCTTAATGTCTTCGAGCCCAAGGTGGTTATGAGCCAGTACCGCGTCGTGATCCGGAAAGGCGTCGAGCAACGCGTATATGAGCATGCCTGCCGTTACTTCAGATTCGCCGAGCTCCTCACGTAGCCGCAGAGCGGTTTGCCATATCACTTGTGTGTCGGACGGTTCATTGCTGGCAATCTGCGTCAGGAAATTAGGGGTTACCCCAAAGCGCACCCCGAAGAATAGCCCTCCTGGGGCTTGCGGCACCGCCCTGGCGATGTCCTGAGGCGTCGGGTGTTCTGGCAAATGAGAAAGCACCGGCGTTTCAAGTAAGTCTGCTATCTTTTCCGGATGTGAGCCGGGCGGTAAACGTCGTAATTCACCGTCGTGCCATTTCACTATCATGGCCGGCCAAGCCGCAAGTGATAGCACAAACCAACCAATGGATGCCCCCGCGACCACGATAGCCGCTCCACTGATAACCGTTACTACCGTTGTCACGATGAGTAGTCGTCGCATCAGACCACCAATATGTCGTCCGAGGCGAGCCTTCGTTGCCCTGGGTGCGTGGTATTCGAACCTTACCGCCATGACGGTACCCAGCCTGAGAGCATCAGAATAAAGCCGACAAATGGTAACAGCGGCACCACGGTCCATGCTACTAGCATGAGCGTTCCAACGAGTAATTGAACAGAGAGCCAGAATAATCCCGTAATAATCAAGATAGTACGGACTACCGCACCAATGACCCGTGAAATTTGCCTATCGACGAAAGCTCGAAGCTGCGCCCCAATCGGACCGCGAATCTTGCCTGCGGAGATCTGGCGATACGGTGAGAATAACGTTCGGACCAACAGCTCGAACGAGAAGTAGTCGTATGAGGCGGCCAAGCGATCTCTCATACCTAAAAGACACTGCTTCCAGCCGGAGCCATACCACCAGGTGAGCGCCCACACGATAACCATGTGCTTATTGTACTGGATTTTCCTTCCAAACGTTAGCGCATCTACCAGCCAGCGCCACCCTGGCTCCACACTCCAACCGTCCGTTGCGTACAGCAAGCCCTGTCCATCGCTCTGATCTGAGATGAATTACAGGCGTCGCTTGGATCGGTCCCGCATATAGTTTCCATCGTTCCGTGTGCCATGAACATGAAATCTGCTCCATTCGAACGGTAATAGTAACACTGGGAACCGGTGTTAAATTTTGCTTCCACCGGTAGGCGTGCCATGTATGTCGGAGCCAGCCCGGTTATGTAGTCTGCTTGACCCGTACATGTCCCAGCCCAACTTCCGCTACCGTTCGCCGACAACGGATACGAACCATTATCGATTTTATACAGTTCGACGGCGCGGGCGACATCTTTCAAGTCTTTTATACGAATTGTGTCGCGTGCCCGTTGCTGTGCCCCGTTGAAGGCAACGATAGAAACCGCGGCAAGAATCGCGATTACCACGATGACGATTAAGAGTTCAACGATAGTGAAGCCGCGGGCGTTCCGTATCATATGCGTATTTTAGCATGAGCATAAACCGGTGACTCTGGGGTATAATGAAGCATATGCCAAAACCTCTTGTTACCCTGCTGGGGAAAGCTGTCCGAGCGGCTGCAAAGACCCGCGGCGGCGGCTCAGCCCTTCCAGGACTCTTCGTTGAAACAATTGATAAGGATTTCATTTCTCGTACGCTAGCCCAAGTCCCTCATGGTGTCGTTCTGGTAAGTGGCACGAATGGCAAGACAACGACTACGAAGATGGTGGTTGAGCTCCTGGAGGGCCAGGGGTTGCGAGTGTTCACAAACCGTACCGGCAGCAACTTCACCCGTGGTGTTGCCGCAGCCCTACTGGGCGATATCGACCTGAAAGGCAAACTGCACGCCGACATTGCCGTGCTTGAGCTTGACGAAGCCCACGCCGTACAGTTCGTACGTCAGGTAGAACCGGCGCACTGCCTCCTTTTGAACGTGATGCGCGACCAACTTGATCGCTTTGGTGAGATCGACTATACCGCCAAATTGCTAGAAACGGTTGCTCAGGCGACTTCACGCTCCATCGTCGTTAACCGTGAAGACCCCCGGCTCCTCACCCTCGCTTCCCGCCTGCCGGCCAACCAAGTAACGTATTTCGGTCTTAACGACAACCTCCGTCACCTGTTTCCCAGTGATGACGAGATGCGAGGCGGAAACGCACAACCGACTGGATCCCTGCCGGAGGCCGCAGGTGTACTGGAGCAGCTCAGCGACCACACGGCTGTTTTTTCACTTGGCACCAAGAAATATACGGCACGCCTAAAGCTCGAAGGTGTCTATAACGTGTTCAACGCCGTCGCCGCAGCCAGCCTAGTAACAGCCATCAGGGGCGACAAGCTCGACGATAAGGCACTAATCGAAAGCCTCGAAGCCATCACTCCGGCATTCGGTCGCGGCGAAAAGTTAATCGTAGGCGGCCAGCCACTCGAACTAGTATTGGTGAAGAATCCCGGTGGCTTCCGCCTTGGGTTGTCATCATTCAGCGC
>Ga0100391_1001211_pt1 | contig 29111 bp, 22 predicted proteins | sample CryGeymeta201515_FD_81541 | JGI IMG/M metagenome (GOLD analysis project Ga0100391, IMG submission 81541) | Groundwater microbial communities from Crystal Geyser aquifers in Utah, USA - Crystal Geyser metaG 2015-15 | ecosystem: Environmental > Aquatic > Deep subsurface > Groundwater | place: USA... | reverse complement strand
TGAATTTGGTAACTAGCACAGACCACCGTTAATATTTAACGGCTGAAATACTTAGAGAAATGTAATGAAAATATTCTCGAGTTTCCATTATCCAAAACTCGAGACAGAAAAATCTCGGAAATGTTGGTAATAGATTCTGTGAGGGCGAGACGAGTCTACCAGTGTACTACTACTCTAGTCTACTACTAGTACGCTTGCAGTAGACTCCTCTAGCTGCCTAGCTAGAGTTGCTACTACGGAGTAGTATGGCAGGCAGGCGACAGATGACCGACCCCTCAATCAGGACTCACAATTCGTGACTAAGAAAAGGAAAAACAACTTCAGCATACTACCAGGTACCTGGTAGGTCTACCAGGTACCTGGTACTAGTACATCGCATCTTTTTTTTTTATCAGACTGAAAAATGCCTCTCTCAACTCATCGCGAGCCGCCGCCTTGAGCTGTCCGAAATTAAAACATACAAAAAAGGAAACAATGGCAGTCCTCAAAAGATATCTACAGCCAGACATTCGACAAAAGTATTTTTCATCATTCAATCTGGTTGAATCTCCAACGGATCGCTGGTACAGGTACAGGTACCGATGACTTGCATTGATCGACTGACCGATACGGAAAATGGCGTGACTACTACAGTTTCTACCACCTCACACAATGCCAATGGCGATGATGATGCTCGGACCATCAATACGTACGCTGTCGGTCGCAAGAATGTGTTAGTCACGGGAGGATTTGCTGTGCTAACCTTTCTGGTATTGTTTTCGGTAGATCCTGTGAAGTTGAAAGATGCACTTTCAAGTCAAGCATCCAAAAAGGCACCATTGTTGTCGTGGGACAATCTGCGCATTGAAACGAGAGGAAAATGGATGACCCAAATTCAAGATGCTACTGCTACTAGCACCACGTCGAACAAGATGATGAATGGCGACGACGCGACTCTGGGAGATCGAATACCTCGACAGTCTGTTCTCATGAATGTTCGTCAAGAGCATCTAAACAATCGATCTGCAGTCCAACAGGAAAATGACTCAGCTCCAGGTGCCAGGGCGGCGCCCTGAAGTTGATTGTTTGAGGACTTTAGTATATCAACCCTTTCTTCCTCCGTTATACACCCATTCATTCATTCGCTTATTCATTCATCATGCACCCATCCATCTTATTATTCTTGTACTTGTACCCATAGATTTGATCTGTAGACAAGCCAACAATCTCATTAATGTGGAGTCGGAGTAGCGACACAGTATGGATTATGGATCATTGTCGGAATAACCTTTTAACGAATGCTCCTATGAAAAGAAGAAGCCATCTGTATGTAGCTACTATAGCTTCGCCTAGAATGTTATTGCCTCATAGACAGGTCACTCTTCCATAGCATCGGCACTTTGAAGCTTCCAGGCGAGCGAGCTCTATTTGATGTACCCAGCTACAAATTTCTCTTGAAAAAGAATAGAAAAATCTTTACTCGGAATATGTAATTAGAGGCATCCCGACAGCTGGGGAGCAAACGGCAAAACGTCTGCAGATTTCTCGCCAGGTGAGAGACACGACCCTACTACTAGCTAGCTAGTAGATACAAATCCCGGTCGGAGGGAGCGGCGAAGCATTCTACATGATTCTAGCTCTTACGTTTTGGTCCTGCTCGTGATTTCTGCATGTGAAACCAAAAGTAGACCAGTAAAGATTTAAACACAAAGTGGTGACCTGTAATATTCCGTTTTCTTGCCGCGATCCAACATCCAAGAGCAAACAACGCGAGGCCAACGAAAAAATGGCGAGCTGAGGGTTGTTGGTAAGGTTGTGAGCGCTGCGTCGGGGATCTTGGTTGCGGCAAGTAGAATTCTATCGTTGTCGTCCATCAGGATCGTTTTGGTGTACCTCTGCTACGATATCCTGTTTCTACGTCGTCTCTGCTAGAGAGAAAATGGCATCGGCAGCTGTCTGCACCGCCTGCAAGGATATTGAAATCCTCATACTGAACCCTCCGTAGAATAGCCTCCGCAACTGTTCCGTTGTGTGTCTAATAATTAGTACCTGGTAGCAGCATCCTTATTTCCTGACTTTTGACAAGATTGCCTTTTCTCAATTGAATACTTACCTTGTAAGCAGATACTCCAGCTAGAATCACGCAACCTCCACAAGCCCAGTTTTGCTTCTCGCGGACATCTATCTTGCCTCGGAAACTTCGTCTCTTTCCAAGAGACAAATGGGAGCCAAAAGTGATTCAATACCAAGCTAAATAAATGCGTTAGGTCGACTACTGTACTACCTACTACTACGACTAATACGACTAGTAGTAGTACTACTACTACTACTACTAGTACTACTCTACTACTCAGTATTTCGTGCAGTAAAACGCGCCGTTGGAGTCTCCGAAAAATTTAGAGAGCGTCGGGCAAGCAAGAATGATTCGTGCCAAAATTCAACGATAAGCCACGGTAAAATTGGACACATTTTAAAAATACATAACCTTTATCTTCTAAAATTGTATTTATCCTTGTTAAACATTGCTCCAAATGAAGCATGTGTTACGCGAAAAATTGCTCGGAACGATTCCTGTCTGTGCATGCTTCTACTGCTCATCTTTTATGGCCTCTATGTAGTAGAACGAATGAAGCATAATAATATCAATGCAAAGCACTCCTCTCTTATACTTCTTTCACCTTAAAGTCGCGAAGCGATTAAGACCTAGAATAAGCAACTGAACAAACACATATATCAGTAACTACTAGAGAAAGAACCACCAACAATTATGCTCGACATCTGGGAGGAATCCTATGTGGAGGACGAAAACGATGAAGATCAATTTCTTGAGGAGCAAGCTTGTCTGACCTACGATGATCTTTGTTTGTCCGGACAAGCGACACGACCTTTAGAATTTCCCACTCCCAGAGTGTACGATGCCGTCATGACGGATCTCACAGCATCTGACCACAATACAGGAGTCGAATACGATCTAAAGCGCGTCCTTCGACGGAGCAGGGACCCTGAGCGTGCCTATTTAATCCACAAAAAACTAGCCAGGAGTACCTACGGTTTTGTGAAGCTCGCTGTGGTGCTCCGTCGCGTCGAAATGGAAGATCGAGACTCGAGCAGAACCTTGAAAGTCCAATGGCAGAGCACGAACGAGTTTGTTGCTATCAAATGCTCGTCATGGGATAAGATCCAGGCTATGCGAGGACGACACTTGGTCGATCCCATCAAGGAGATTTCGGTACTACAGCTCATTGGGAATGGGGATATGCAACAACAGCATGTCATGGGGTGCATTGAAGTGTTGCAAGACAGTCAGTACCTATACACCGTCGTGCAATACTGTGGGGGTGGCGATCTCCTCAGTAAACTTGAAATGGACGGAGAGCTTCAGTTGTACCCTGATGAAGACGAAGCTAGAAAATACTTTCAGCAATTGCTATCGGTATGTACTGTACATGCAGCAAGTACTAGTATCGAATTCTTGTAAATATACCATCATTGATACTTTTCATTTATTTCCACTTGATGTTGTACTAACTATTAGTATTATTCTGTTGACAGGCCCTAATCTTTTTGCAGCGCAAGGGAATCTGCCATCGCAACGTCTGCATGGAAAATCTGTTATTAGACAGAAAGAATCGGTTGGTCTTGATTGATTCGGGAGTTTCATTGCGTGTGCCATACAGTGATCCTTGTAACGATGGCGAAGTGACTGACGTCTCCGAGGGGTCTCGACGCAGACTCATGAAACCCCAAGGACAGTGTGGCAAGCTCAAGTATTTGGCTCCGGAAATGCTTGATGATCAGAAACCTTTCGATGGACATGCAACGGATTTGTGGGCTGCCGGGATTTGTCTTTTCATTACGCTTGTCGGTGTGGCGCCATTTGAAGTGGCGCAGCGCTGCGATAAACGATTTGACAAAATTTCATGTCGGGGAGAATTGCAAGACTTCTTGCAGAGCTTGGATGTCTCGTTGAGCCCAGAGGCCCTGAATTTACTCCAGAATATGCTGTGGTGTGACCCTAGGGATCGTTTGACTTTGGGAGAGGTACTTGGCCATCCATGGGTGCTGGGACAGCGCTTGCTTGCTAAATCTACCATGACGACATATGCAACCATGCCTGCAACCAAGAACACGGCTGCAAATACCAAATTCCACACCATGCCTATCCCCAAGAAGAGAGACAAATCTTTAAACTCGAAGACAACTTCCCCTTCTATCATGGGCAAGTCTTCAGACAAGTGTACCCTTGAAAAGTCCACGGTCACATCTTACTGTGTTGATCCCGCCACAGTTTCAACGGTGCATCCACAAGGAAAGAAGCGCAGGAAGAAACTTTCCTCGGGGGCACGAGACCTCCTCGGAAAACTTCGATTCATGGTGCCTGCGACAAAAAAGATTGGTTGTGGAGCATCATCGTCCCATCAAAATAGAGTCTTTTCGGAGAAGCACGTTTGTCCGAACGCGAAAGAACAAGGAATGCTCTGCCCAGAAGTTACGAAATACACGCCATCACGCGATGCAACATCCGGCATGCAAAGTCATCGCAGAGAACGCACTTGGAGCTCATAGACGATTATTTGGGCACAAAACGCACAAAAATATAGACACATATAGTACACGTAAATAATATAGAAATACAAATGAATTTGTTTGTTCCAAGCGCTGCAATTTTCAGAATTTTTGTAGTAGGAGTGACGCACTGCAATAACGCTGCAGTATCAGCGATGCAGATCTGCTGGTGTCTTTGTCAGAGAACGAGATGGCTCATCGTTGAAAGCAAGTCAGAAGTTTGAAGCAAGCGAGGCAAGACGGAGGGACAACATGAGAAGACTGACTGCAGCAACCAGGCTAGGAGAGAAACAACCTAGTTATCTAGAGTACTACGTCAAGAATCAACCAATAATGGTAGTAATCCTAGTGCGGCAACTTATTACCAATCTGACTGCTTGGCGGTATAGGAAGATGCTCTCCCTCCAGACTTCTGTTGTCTTCTTTTTCACTGAAAAATACGCAGCATCCATAATCTGAGTGGTACCATCATATTATCAGCTAGGCACTACAGTAGCAGGTACCAGGTACGCCGGCCCCCCCCCCCCCTGGTAGGAGTAGTACTCTACCAGTCAAGACAGGTGATGAACCCACCAAGAGTAGCTTGGGTTCCAAAAGCACGACTGAGTGTATTATGGCGTTCTCCAACGGGTTAACTAAATCATCTTAAAGTCATTTTGAGCATTGCCTCTAAGCCCTGTGAAATCCTGGTTGGCGACTCAAGATACTGTTGTACTCTCTTTCTGAGTGTAATGTATGTACCAATAATTTTCGTCGGAGAAGCGTTTTGATGCCTCGTGTTGTGGATTCATATCCATTGCATACTTTCTCCTTTCTGCCGCTTCACAAACCTCTCACACAAAATAGAAAAAAATCTGCTTTCGATAAAATGGACCTTAGCACATCCCAACGGGACCAAGTTGACTGGTCAAGCCACGCCATTGCACCACTCGACTTTCCCACCCCAAACGTGTCAATTTCCAGCGGACCCCAAAAAGTGTTTGCCAGAGATCATCGAACGGGCGAGACGCACTTGATAAAGGTAGTCATGAGCTCCAACAGAGAAACTGAACGCGCTTACCTACTCAAACAAGTCCTATCGGTGTCTCATGACCGATCTGAGAAGACTTGGGCTGCGGTCGTCCTGGCGCCTTACTCTGCGCCGCCAACAGCTCGCGGTAACGATGTTGATTTCGTCTTTGATGTAAACTGGCAAAGTACAGACGAAATTTTCACCGTTCGCGTTTCTTCGTATAAGAATCTTAGTGCTTTGAGCAGGAAGAGAATAATTCGGGAGATATCTGCTCTCCAATATGTTGGTACGTCGAACGGCCATGTCCAAGGATGCCTGGAAACTTTCAAAGACGAGATGAACATTTACACGGTGATGCCTTATTGTTTGGAGCAAAAACTTCCTGCCTTTCTTCCGTCTGTACGAAACAAAAGTGGAACCAGCTTTGAATCAAAAGAGGAACAAGCTAGATCGATGTTCAAAGATCTCTGCGAGGTATGTGAATTGGTCCGACCATGTCTGCGAAGCGAAAAAACATATTTCTCACCCGACTGCTTGGGCTCAATAGGGATTGATTCATTTGCAGAACAAGGGAGTATATCATGGGAATATCTGTCCCGACACTCTATTTGTTGTTGATGGTCGGACACTGGTCGTAGCAGACGCAGGAGCGAGCCAGAGACTCCCATTCACAGATCCCTACAATGACGGATATGTAGAGCCACAAGGTACTATCCGACGTTTGATTCGAAAGCAGGCGAGTCGATGCCCAGCCAAGTATCAGGCTCCAGAATTCAGTGGTGCCAGTATTGATGGATTTGCAGTCGACGTCTGGTCTTTGGGTATCGTCCTTTTCCGGATGCTCACTGGGATTACCCCCTTCAAGAGGGCCAACATGTCTGATGCGGTATTCAAGGTTGTTTCAAGTGGGCACTTGCAAGACCTCTTGAATTGCTGGGAAATTACCATCAGTCCAGAGGCGTGCAACTTGCTTCAGAGTATCCTCCGACGAAGACCAACGGACCGCATCACGCTTCCAGAGATATTGAAACATCCTTGGGTACTCGGTGAAACTCTAACGGGCAGAAGTGATGGCTCGCGCTATACCGAGACTAATTCTGTGGTGTCTTCCAATGTGTATATTGGCAAGAACCTGGAGTTGTTGAGTCAGGATACCTCAAGGATCAGGCTGCCAGGAACGAGTCTTGAGGCCAGCCAGCGAACAAGCCTGCGTCGAGAGTTGATGCTACGGACAGGCACTATTGTTAGGCGCGTGACATTCGATGCTTCAGAGAACATTTCTGCCAAGATAGTGCCAAATAGCCAGCGCGGGCCAGATTCATCTGAGACAGGTTTGTCCAGCCATAGTTTGACGAGCACTAAACTGTGCTACAGGACATTCAGAATCGAATCCGATGAGTCGTCTGAAAGCTCATCGAGTAGGACAGCAAAGCCCTGGAAAAAGCTCGTCGAATCGGCAAAGAAGGTATTCGGTTCTCGAAAGGCTCAACACGTTCTTGTAAGACCTACGCATGTAAACGCACGAAGTGCGTAATTGTCGCTTATCGAGTACTTGGCGGTCAACAGACTTTCAGGATGGATATTACCCTAGGCGGCAATTAGTAGCTGTCTGTGCTGTAGAAACTCCGTCATAGTCGCACATTCATTTAGAACGAAAAGTCTACGCGTGTGCATTTTTCATATCACTTTCCTAATTAGATGGTACATGGGCTACACTTTGGCTTTGCTTTAAGCCGCTAATCACGCCCCCAACGTTTGCCTTCCATACTTTCAGTCTCGACTGAAGAATTTTCCATTGTTCTGTGTCAAAGCGTCTGACAACACATCGTTCTACCATGACCTTTTGCTGCAGCTGATCCATTTTGGCGGACAGGAGGCCACTAGAAACAGCCGCAATCACCCAGCTTTCAACTTCGTCTTCATTGGGCAAAAGGAGAGTAGAGGCAATTACAGAATAAGGAATCTCTTCGTGCTTCGCCGCAAGTGAGCAGAGACTCAAAATACGCATTTGTCGAATGCACGCATCCGAAGATAGTCCGTAGGGTTGCAATACTTTGACCTCTCCGCCTTTTGACTTGAGAAAGGCATGGTACTCATCCAATTTTCCTTCCTGGAATACGTATAACAATCCGTGCAAACCTGCAGTGGCTAGGGTCATCCAAGAAGTAAGAAGTAGAGGATGAAAGTGAGACGAGACGGGTTTGACTGAGACTGGAGCCCACGAAATTCCATGAAAAAAACTTACCAGCATTTTTAGAGAGAGCCTGAACGGCGGGAAGAGAAAGCATATTGCGCTGATGAACAAACAATGACACAGGATCATTGATAGCACCCAATGCTGCTTCTTTCGCCAAGGTAAGCCCCTGTTCGTCCACTTGGCTCTACGAAAGAACGAAATGAGAGCAAAGGTGTATCAAAGAGAATCCACGTGAGTATACAGTCGTTTTAGTACCCACAGGGGGTCATCATGTATGATGTTCTCATCGACAAGCATAGACTTGACATTAACGTACCGCATCTTTGTATGTTTCTACAAATAGCAAAAGGAATCTTTGTTTTCGAGACGATTCTCCTGAAATGCTTCGAGCAGCTGCTAGGTAAAGCTTTCTTCGATCCTGAAGAGGTACCTGCCACGCATCCAGCATGGCAACGATGCGAGGGGTTTCTGGTAAAATTGACTGCGGAGAAGGGATATCCTCGTGGACAATATCACCCAAAGGTTTGCCAGGTTCCAAAAGTGGACTAGAAGCTGCCAGTTGAATCATTCTTGCCAAGAGGGCACACTTTTCCTTCCCATCGGATCGCATGTTGTAAAGTACCGACAGCAGGGACACTTGTCGATGGACTACTTCGGCTGGTTCTTTTCCAGGTACTTGTACTTTTGAGACAGCATCTGCCAAAAGGTTGGTGAGGTTAGCTTCGTCGCTAGATCGATCTCTGCCAACTCGTGCTAAAAGAGCCGCTAAGAGAGAAAATGCCGAGACGGCCTCCTCGGCAGGTTCCAGGACAAACAAGGCACCCAAAGCTCCAGTATCTGAAATCATTGTTTTCAAAAGCTGGGCAGCATCACCATTGTTGATACAGGATTCACAATCCTGAGCAAAATTTCCACTGTCGGCAGTCTGAGAGAGGAGGCGAACCAAGCGAAAGTCGGCATCCTCTGCAACGTTCACAAGGGTCGAGGACGACGACATCGGTACGGGTTTGATGTTTGATCCGCTACGAATATTTTACGTCAGTTTCTGTGGATTGATACAAAAATGAGACAGAAAGATGGTATTTTCTTTCAATCTTTTCTCTCCTCTTTATTCTTTAAATTATTCTTGTTAATACAGCGACTAGTAGTTAGCTATTTGCTCTTGGTCCAGCAGCAGCGATACCAGAGATGCTTCCTCTTCGTTAGTATTGTTTGAAATAAAAATGTATTGCTTTGCGAAGATGAGGGCTCAGAGACCATCCACCAACTCCTGTAGGTTCAAGAATGCATTACTACGGCGCGAAACGCGCGCTGTTCTAGTGAGATAAGTACTGTGAAAAAATAATCGAGATGAAAGTTTGCCCGGGTGGCACTGTATTTGAAACATTACTCCGAATACCAGGTAGTAGACTACTAGTAGTAGCTAGCTAGGACCAATTCTTCGCTTGCAAACTTCGGTCGTCGAATACTAAGTCACGGTGGTTATTTTTCTCGGTAATTCATCTCTAACTTGCACGCTGGATCACATTGACTCTGCTTTAGACTACTCAATTCTTAGCGGCCGAGGGCGGGAGCTCCTTTGAACCATTTTCGAATCGTGTAGACTTGAAATCCGGTGATCGCCATAAAAAGTGTAGTCTCCATCAAAGAACTCAAGACCATGCGAGAATGGGAATTTTTGTTCGTATTGGCGTGAATGATAAGACGACGCCTTTCCTTTTGCTGTTCCGAATGAATTTCAGCCAAAAGCCTACGCAGTTGCCGTAACTTGTCGCGGGTGCCTTGAAAGTCCTCGTCCTTAATCCCCTCTTCCGAAGCGGTATCTTCCTCCAGCAGCTTATCTTCGTCCACGATCGTTTTCTGCTCATAACTCAAGACATGGCCGTCCTCTCCAATACCACCAAGTTCACTCTCCTTACGAAATTCAACTTCTGCAGTAATCTGTAGCGTGAATCAATTTAGCAGCATGAGGTAACAATTAGATGAGTATTACCAACCAAGTTTCAACGTGAGCAGAGCCACCCTACACAGAAAAACAAAAAAACAAAAAAACACGATTAACGCACTTGGTAGAAAGCACCATCGACACAAACACGATACCATCCATCTTGGGGAGCTTTTGCCGTGACTTGAAAGGGCTGACCCTCCTCTCTCACTTTTTTGTGTTGATGCAATCTCTGCTGTTCCTGCTTTTGCCGTTTCACAAGTATTTTTTTTCGTTGTTTATCTTTGATGCGCTTGCGTTCCGAAGGAGACAAATCTTTGTGGTTGGCCTTCATTACTTCATCGTCAGACTCTTCTTCCTCAAACTGGTCTTTGATATTCAAATGTTCAAAATCTACGAGATGTTCTTGGGTGAGAACACCATCCGCTTCGTCAGGATTGTTGCTTTTGGCTTGCGCTTTCTTTTCAAACTCATCAATGCTGGCCTGTAAGGCATTTCCCGAATCGGCATCGAGTTGTGCCACCGGACCATCCAGGCGGAGTTTGGCTTTCAATTCTTGACCAGACAGCACAAAGATACTAGCTGTCATAGACTCCCTATTGGCACAGAGAAAACGCAACAAAATTTGTTAGAAGTCATACATATTTTAAACTGCAAGATTTTAAAGGTTGCTGTGCACGAAAATCCATTATATAATATGTTCGCCGCGCCAACTTCTAATGTCAATGAGTCATACACAGATGCCCACAGGTGTTATATCTCGCCACCATGCAATATGCAATCTTACCCTTCCTTTAATTTGTCGTACAAGCATTCCGATGAACGAAGATTTACTAGCATTTGAAGCGGTAAGGCAGCAAAGGATTCAGTTATTAACGACAAGGCCAAAAGTGCCACCATCCGACAGGCAAGAGCAGAGTTGGTGAAGGACATGCTTTTTGCTCTATTATTTTGTCCAGGGATCTTTCCACGGCTATGCTCTAGTACAACTGAGACTGTACAAGGGTTAACAACTTCTTCGGATGAAACAGCCACTTGTATAAACAATGAATATACTCTGTGATGACGTTAGTAACAATGCCGACAGGATCGTTGTCTTCTTTTGTCTTGAGTCGTTTGGTTTGTTAAGGATAGATAGGTCTACTACTAGCTAGCTACTCGAGTAGCTAGTAGTCTAGACCCTACTAGAGTAGTGTATTTTCATTGTTGTCTTTGTGGTTTTCATGTATTATGCCCGGGTGCTATAAGCGAGGTTGGAAGCAACGTGCGATCGACTACTGAAGGTTAAAATTAGTACTCAAAAATTGTAATAATGAGCAATGACAACAGCGAACAACGAACAGCGAGCAACAACCAACAGCAAACTCGAAGAACGACTTTCACATTTTGCAATCAATCAAAGCAAACACAACGGGCCTTCTTTTCTTTCTATCTGATAAGTACTACTGTACGCAAAAGCAAAACCATATCAATCCATTCCACTATGAGTAGTACCACTAGCAGCACAGACAAGATCACCTTGACGGTGGTCGAAAAGAACGATGACCCCAAAATTGGTGGTTCTGTCGACGAGCTGGTGGATTCTCAGCACAACGATGGAAGCGAAACACCATCTGTTCTTATCGATGCACCCCAGCGAAATGATGGAAGTGACGATCCTACCGTTCTTATCGATACATCGTTTGTAGCTTCGATGACTCCAGACGATGCCCCTCTGGTCACTCTTGCCGGGACTTCGATCGCCCAAGAAGAAAAGTCGCTTGTTGTTAACATGACGAAGGACTCTCACTCTCAATTCGATCCTACGAATGGCCAGGAGGATGCCAGCAGCATCGGTCCGAAAAACAATTCTATTGTTCTTCGCGGGACTGTCCAGGACAAAAATCCTCGTTATATTTTGGAGAATGCTACCGCTCTGGTCTCCTCCGCAAGCAACGGCAATACAAACCTTTCTGTGATGAATTTCAAGTCAGAAATTTCCTCCTTTGTCACGATGACTATCTCCAAAACGAAGAATCACGACGACGATGCTTACTTTTTCTTTTACAACGACGCGAATGACACAAAGTTCGGACCCGGTCTTGATTTTGCCGCAGAACGTGTCCCCGGACAGTCTTCTTTTCATGTTTACGATGCGGCCAAGATTGACGCACTTAGTTTTTATCACTATGGATGCGTTTTGACGAAGGAGTCGCAAGAAAAAGCCTACATCGGGACTGTTACTTGTGAACCCATCAAGACTCCCGCTGGTCGGTCCTTTTGTATCAAAACCATGAACAACGAAAAACAGCTTATTGGTGCCATCCTTTTTCCTTTCACCCTTGAAAAAGTCCATAAGCAAGCGTTGAACTGTTCTCCTCCCAAATGGGAATGGGATTTTCTCTTTAGCAGCGGCGACGATGACGCGGAAGAGTTGGTCGCAGCTCTAGCCAAGATTTCTGCTGGTGAGAAGATCGACACAACAACTGGTCGCATCAAGCTTATCTCTTCGTCGAATGAATTGAGTTCCAAGACGATTGAAGGGTCCCTAGTCCCAATCAAGGGTCACTGCTTCAAGTGGGAAGAGCCGATGGATATTCGTATGTTTTCAAAGGGCGAAGTACGTATGTGCACTCATAATTCCCATCAAGTGTCCTCGCTCAATGCAATTGGTTTTGTGCTCGGTCATGTACTCGCCGATGAAAAGCGAGGACCGAGTGTACGTGTCTGGACTTGGATTTTTCGTGTCGTTGTTGCTATTGTGGTTGCGGCGTCGATCTATTTCATTGCTGCGGCAGTTTTTGGTACGGATCAAATTTTCTAGGCAAGTTTGATGGATGTTGGACATTAAAAGATGAGCTTCATCTCAGGTAACGATCTGCGTTCAAGAAGGGCGATGAAATGAGAGATAAAAAAACACACCGACAACGGGTGAGACAACTGGATCGGCGCTGTAAAGGCCATAGAAATATGCAGCACTCTGCTGTAACACCGTATTATTTGGTTGCAACTTGCATAAAACAAAAAGATATAAAAAATTATTTGTAAAAAGACTAGCTTCTTCTAATCCCACAAACATGAAAAACATGATGCGAACAACGTCTTGTTGAAATATCAGACGATTTCGGTATGCGCGACGTTGAAATTTGCTCCGCGCGGGTGTCTCCTCGCTACTATTCATTGTTACATAATCTACTTGCAACCTGACAATAGGTGCAATGATGTTGAACACGGCTTAGAACAGTTCCGCCGTTCTACTTGCTTCGCTTAGGCTCTTGGATTTCAGACATGTGGCTTCAATAGAGGCAGACTAGAATTGAAGAGTAGGTCCGCTACCTTTAACAAACTTGCGCATAGAGAACGCAGCTAATTTTTCTTGGAGTTATTCTTGAGACTGCTTTGGTCCATGTTGAATAACTACTTTGCCTGTAGCATGTCCCGCTTCCAAATAGTGGTAAGCCTCGCTGGCATCCGAGAGATGGAACTTGCGATCAACGAGAGCTCGCAGCGTACCCTTGTCCAACAGATCCATAATGACTTGCAAGGCTTCGCCATTCGGGCTGACCGAATTGAGACTGTATTTTGGCGTTGATCCTGGTCGAAGCAAATTGTATACCTTTGATGTGACATAATTTTTGAAAGTCAGGAACCCGTTAGTGATTTCCTTGCCATTCTGCAATCCCCAGTCCGAACTTGGAACGTTCAAATAATGTCCAGTGGGTTTGAGGACCGATAGACTGGCTTCCTCGTACAACCAAGACATAGGATCCAAAACCACGTCATAATCTTGGCAGACGTCTTGGAAATTTTGTGCTTTGTAATCGATCACAAGATCTGCTCCCAACTCTTTCAATATGTCTGCCTTTTGTGCTGATGCTGTTGTAGCCACATACATCCCCAGCAGCTTTCCCCATTGAATGGCAAAGGATCCGACCCCTCCCGCTCCTGCGTGGACTAATAGCTTCTTGCCTTTATTTTCGGAATCTTTCTGTTGTAGTGACTGGAATTTATGGTACACGGTCAGAGCTGCCAAAGGAACGGCAGCTGCAGTATCAAAATCAGTATTGTCCCCCATTTTGGCTAGAAATCGCTCGTCCACGACCGCATAATCAGCATTGGATCCCCACTTTGAAAGAATAGGCATCATAGCAGCTACTCGGTCTCCGACTTTGAATTTGTTGCTGCTGCCCTCCGGCACTTCGATGATGACTCCAGCAAGGTCTGCACCTGGTACTTTGGGCAGAGGCAGCAAGAACTGGGGTACGCTACGACTGCGCATCATTTTGAAATCAACTGGATTGAGGGCCGAAGCTTTGACTTCGATAAGATATTGGTTAGAACGAGGAACTGGTCGGGGAAATGTCGTTTCGAAGCGAAGGACGGATGGGTCTCCGTGCTCACGATAGACCACGGCCGCCATTGTTGCTGTTGAGTGTGCCTTGGCAGGTTTGAAATCCCATGTATCCGAGAGAAATTGAAAGGCCACCATGGCGACAAGGACGGCAGCAAAGATACCGTAGAGAATCATTGAATCTTGTTTGTTGGATTTTATTTTGACAGAGAAACCAACCAGCACTAGCAAAATAAAACTTGCGTGAAAAAAAATTGTGATTATTTTTATTTGTTGTCTTCTACTCTAGTCTAGTACTGCAGATTTGGATTTTATTCGGATTTTTTGCTGAAAAATCTTTTGCGTTACTCGACATATCATATCCCCAACCCTGACGATGCAATGATCTTGTCGCAGATGAAACAGTAGCTAGGCTCTACTGCGGGTAAATAAGACATTACTCCCTACCTCTTGAGAATAAGTTCAGTAACGATTAACGATAATAAAAAATCAAACAACTTTTGACAAAACAATATAACCTTACCGAGCAACGTTAGTCACACAAGTATTAAGAATGAATGCCTTGAATAAATCGATTAATACTGCTGTTCAAAAGAATGATTATTCTGCTTTGACTGGAATCTTTTCCGATGCCAACGGACCCGCTGGATGGCATTCGGTAGGCCAGGGAGAACAGCGTTCTGTGGCATCTCATTTCGTAACTACGGCTGTTGCATCTCCCTCATTTCTGCCCCGTGCCTTTGAAGACGAAAATCTAGTCGATGTTATGAGTACGGCGTTGGGACATCTACCTTCGACAGTCCCAAATGCGGCCGACAACAAATTGCGATTGATGTTGTTTGACTTCAAAGTCAAGGTGGGAGATTATGCGGGAGCCGCTCGGATCTTAGGCGGAATGCGCATGGAAGACGACCCCGAAAGCGTTTACTGTATGGATCCTGCGGAGCGTTGCGATGGTAAGTCTACTGTTCATGCTAGATCATTGTTGTTGTTTGCTTGCAGCACTAGCTACATCAGTACGTAAGTACTGAACGTAGGTATTTCGAATTTAGGATTTGGCGCGACTCACTCCTCGTGTTCGTGCTCTTTCTCCTATCGTTAGTGTACGTGAAAATTGCCGAGTGCTTCCTGGCGGTACGTTGCAATTTCATATTATATCGCATCATTTTATTTTATGTCGCTTATTCTCCACTCAAAACCATACTCTCTTCGAATACTATCAACAATGGATTTTTGCATGACAGGAAGATATGATTGCGGAGTCTGATTCAGCCGTGACCAAGGCAGGTACGGTCGTGGAATCCATCAAGAATCCCGAGGAACACATGGCGTTGATTTTGCGCTACAAATCTACCTATGCTAGAGTATTGGATGCCAATCGCAAGTTCCTGCAGGCCGCACAACGCTACCACGACCTCAGTCTCAGTTCTACCGATGCCATTGATGCGGAAGATTTGTTGCAAATGCTCGGAAGGGCAGCGACATGCGCCATTCTGGCGCCGAGTGGTCCGCAGCGTCATCGCGTTCTGGGGCACATTTACAAGGACGAACGGTTGTCACAATTGGATTCCTTGGATGAATTTGCAACGCACAGCAAAATTTTGGAAAAGAATTTCATGCATCATCTGTTGCGCAAAGAGGAATTGGTGAAGTTCGAACAATCGTTGGCGCCTCACCAACGAGCCATTATGGGAGACGGACTAACCATTGTGGAACGCGGGGTCGTCGAACATAATATGATTGCGGTCTCTATTTTGTATCGCTCGATTTATGTGAAAGAGTTGGCCAATATATTGGGAGTCGATGAACGCAAGGCAGAAAAGATCGCTTCTAGCATGATCATGGAAGGATCCTTGCGCGGATCAATTGATCAGATTGAAGGGTTGCTGGAATTCCATAACGAAGAGTCCGACCAAAGCTTTTGGGATGGGAGCATCACAAACTTTTGCATCGAGTTGAACCGAGTCGCGGACGCTGTCAAGGCGGAGTAAAGTCACGAATTTTAGTCACGAATCTTTTACAAGTGAGCTGGGTGGAACGCACTTATCCACAATTTCTGGCCTGGCCGAATTTCCACGTACTACTCGGAATACTCCAGAATAGTGGTGTGCTACTGTAGGCTATCTACTACAGTACTAGCTAGTAGCTAGCTAGAATAATAGCTACTACTAGTAGTAGTAGTAGACTACAGTACGAGGTTCGATGCGATTGAAAAGTTCTGTTTCCCGTGCCCTGATGACATCAATCAAATCTTTGATTGTGATTCAAGTTAGTTACTGGTACTGCAAAGAAAAAGGAGGAATACGAAAGGCATCAGCATCACAGTTATTAACAATAACAAAAGAGTAAATAAACTATTCCACCTTTTTTTTGCCCCATGAGCCGTAACTCTAGAAGCAGCAGGATATTATAACTCGGCTTCTCCCAAGAACTTTTGTTACCCTCGTATTCTGTCAGAATTTCCAGCTGGAGGAATCTCCCTCAGTCGTGCGCATTGTTGAGAGTTTTCTTTTCTTGGCGACATCGATTGTACCGATTAACGTGGTTGCTTACGAGTGAGCTTGACTCGAGCACAGGCCACAGTCCAATTTGCATCCTTGATCTTTGCCAACTTGTCAAGATATCCAGTTTTCGCGTGAACCAGCTAGCTAGCCTGCTTACTTTCGTTGTCATTGAAAGATTCATTCCCTCCTTCTTTTTTCCAGTCGAAGCGGAGAAGTTGCCAACAAAACCAGCACATCCTCAACCATCAACTTCAGAGTGCTCATCTTAAATCTTACCTGGCTATGGAATTTTGTGGGAGTTCTTCAAAAGCTTCGCTGAACTCTTCCGGCAATCTACTAATATCCTCCTTTCGATCGAATCTCATGTCTTTCCCACCAAATAATGATGCCATTACTGCTGCAGGAGGTCGCAGGCACAAAAAACCAATCATGGTTCCTCACCAAGGAGCGCTATGCCGCACTATTCTAGACGACAGCGATGAGTCCTCATCGGTTGCTGCCACTACCAACCCGGTTGTTCTCTACTCGATTGAAATTGATGTTGCTGTTGCTACTGCTGCCACGCCTGGTCAGACGAGGCAGAATGAATCGGACTATACGCACGAACTAAAATTCACGGTCCAAGACTTTGATTTCTGTCAAAGGCTCTTTGCTATTATCGACACGGAAAGTCGGGGCATGGTAGACCGAGAGACTGTTAAGGAATTCGTAACACTACGGTGCCCCGTCTTCAACCGGCGAGATGATGATCTCAGAAGAGTACAAGCAGCAGATGAAGCCGTCTCTATCGTCAATGATAGCAATACCAACAACAGCAGCAAGAGCGGACAGAGAGAGAATGGAAGTCCAACCTTTGACGAGGTCTGGAGATCTGTGGTCGAATGTAGTAAAATGCCGCAAATGCGATTAACAGATGAAGAACTTGTGGACGTGGAACTGAATGTCGAGGGTTGGATGGTCTTTTGTCGGTTCGTGGCTTTGGCGCAGTACCTAGAGGCAAAGCGACGGTTCTCGGCTCGTCACTCGCAACAGACCATGCGACATCGTAACTCCCCTCGTGGAAGCGAAGTTGTCGTTGTGGATGTTCCTCCACCTGAACCACCGGCACCTTTATCCAGTGAGCAACTGTCCAGTTACGAAAAGAAAAGCAGGACTCCGTTGCCCCTTCCAGAATTAGACTTGGACCACAGCTTAGTCGCAGCCCATGATCTTGCAAGGCGGCGAAGTTTGGCATCGCCGCGACCCGGTAATGTCAAAATTAGTCTTTTTGGTTCTTACAATCCATCCTCTTATCCCACTTCATCTACCTCGGCATTGAATTCCAAAGTGGAATTCACACTTTCTTATGCCAAGAATCCCGAAGATCACTGCAGCGAAAATGTCACTGTGGTACGACGGTCGATGGAAGATATGAAGTGGCTGAACGATACTTTCACATCTCACAATGTTCTTGGAGGAACACTCTGCGGCCGGATTCTCCCTCCTTTTCCAGGATCGAGTGGCAAGAATTCAGCTCTGCACATTCAAACGGAAGAGTTACTGAATACATCCATCAAGAACACAACGGGGGGCGCCATTGCTGCTGCAACTGTGGGTGCGGGGATCATCAAAGATGTTGCAAAGTCTATTTGGAATAAGTCTTCTGGCAAAGCCCCGAGTGTTCATCTACAACCAATACCCAAAAAAGCACCAACTCAAAAAATCAAAACAAGGCCGTCCTCATTACTGCACAGGACGGTTCCAGAGAGCTATTACAATCCAAATTCTCCGGAAGGCAAGGCCCGCCAGGTGGAACGATATCTGAACTACCTGTTGGAACATCCGGCTCTATCCACGTCGTTTCCATTGAACACAATTTTGACGGTAAGTTGCTTACCTTGATCCTTTGTCGTCGCGTTTCCTATGCTTGTCTAACTTACTACGTGTCTGATTTCAGGCAAGTCAATCCGGTCTTGAAGCAGCGAAGTCATCCTTGGAGGAGTGCTTACGGTTGTCCAAGGAAGTCAAGGACCAAATACCTCAGCTAGTCGACGGCAAAACGATTATTCCTTTCTGGGGGTCCAACCAAGGGCCACATCCCAGTCTATCTTGGGTGCGAACAGCGGCCCAAGCTGCGATGGCCTTGAAAGTTCATGGGATGTTGGAAACGAGCGGTATGCAATCTGCTAGTGCCCGACTTCAACATGCATCTTTGCCGACCTTCAATCATCCTCCAGGAACTAGTTTGGACTGGGGGGAAGAAGAGCAAGAACGTACTACATCGCATGCAGCCGAAGATGGCGACGTGCTTCAAGAAGATCGTGCCAATAGCTTTGAGCAGGGAGTTATTAGCGTTCAAAGTGAACTCCAGACCGAAGTGAACGAACCTAACGACGAAGATGCTTACGATTTGCTGCCTCTACCGATTCCTGCTCCGGAGCGCCGGATTCTTAGTGTGGGTAACAACTGTCATGGGCATATCTCCTCTTCTTACGAGAGTGATCAAAGTAGATCGTCCGACCGCTTTCATTACGGAGCATCTTCCTTGAATCGTCGTTTTCCACTGGAGGATGAGATTGATGCACAATCCGCATTTCTGGGAGACATTTCTGTAGACGAGCACATCGACAAGCTTCGAGAGGTGATTGGGTCTGTCGACAACACCTTGTCGCGGTGCTTGGCAAGTAGTGGTGGCATTGGTAAGGCTCGCCGGGAACGAATCGCACTCCACCTTGAAATCGTTCAAGGATTTGACTCTTGGAAAGGTCTGCGAGGAAAGTTTATTGGACAGCGACCCTTGCTGAAAGGTTTGTCTGGGCTCGAGCAGAGTAATGAGGTCTACGAAGAAAGTGACCTAGCACTTGTTGACGGTAAGTGCTCCAGTTTCGTCTGCAGTTTGTAAATGTTTTTTGACTTAGTCTTCGTTGCTGACGTCCGATCTTTTTGTCGGTGCATAGATGTTTCTTGGCAAACCAATCTCGCCAACTCGGCCGTATCTGCCGCAGAAGACGTCCGCTCAGCTGTCAGAGCGGTCAGGACAGCCGAAAACGCCAAGGCCGCCGCCAGTGCTGCATCTTACACAGCGCAAAGTGCATGTGATTCCGGCACTTTTCAAACTATCGATGAGGCTCGAGCGGCCCAGACGCGAGCTTCGATAGCTCAAAGTCACGCCTTCCACGCTGCAGTCGTTGAGCACGAAGCCAAAGCTATTAAGAGAAGAGCTACGCTTGCCCTGGCCAATGATGTCAAGTGCTGGAATGTTCACCGAAAGCGTGAAATGCTGCAGGCGTGTATCTCGCATGCCCGCTCGCAACACGAAGCAACCCGGCGAGCAGTAGACGCCTGGTCGTGCCTCCGTGATGGGTTTATCGGATCTCCCATTATGCCTGCTACTCAGACAAGAAAAGTACCCGCGACATTGCATCGCAACACCAACCCAAATACCAGCAGCAGGAAGAGCTCAAAAGTCGAGTCGACGAACAATGACAACTCTTCTAGTAGTATAACGACGGCCAAAAACGTGGATCTTTTAAGTGCGGGTGTCTTTACTGATCTCTTGGACACATTTAATAGCAACTTAACCACGCCGGCTCTTTCAGCCGCTGCGACAGTCGTCCGGGAAACCAGCAATGGAGGAGAGAGCAGCTTTAGCTGCATTGATGTCCCTTTGGAAGCCTCTGAGCTCCAGCAATCTGAACGAATCGAAAATGAAGCGACAGCGACTATTTACGAAGAGTTTGGTTCCAACGAGATTGTTGCGGTTGAACACATTTTGTTGGCCCCGCAACAGCAAGAAGAGATATCAGCGACTTTTTTTGGCGAGACTGAAGCGAGCGCTTTTGATGAGACGAAAGGAAGCGGTGATGATGGCGTCATCAAGGACGATGCTGGATTTGGAAATGAAATTTTGCCGTTTGTCACAGCCTCACCTGTCGATGAAGAAAATTCTGTTGGTGTTAGCACGGATGAGGCTACAGGATCTATAGACGCAAATCTTGGGAAAACTTCATCTATGAAAGCAAGTTCCAGCGGGGAAGATAATGAAACTATGAGTGCGTCAATGCAAAGTTTGGTTGATGGACTTATGTCTTGGGGTGGCCAATTCGAGACCGAGGACCTTTTGGGCCCATTGCCAACTGGAATGGCTGCCAGTATTGCATTTGAAGAAAGCGAATTTGCTCTTCAGAGCACCTTATGAGCTCCGAGAGCAATTCGTGAAAATAATATGTTGATGATACCAGCAACTGATACTGTAGATTCAAATTACCACCACATCCCAAAAATTTATAAAAGCATGCATGTGACAATTGCATTTGCTCGAAACTATCTCTGCTCTCTTTGGTCCCAGCCTAGAGCATAGCCTACTACTAGTAGCCTACCTAGCCTAGAGCCTAGCTTTGCAGCAACAGCGACCACAACAGCTGCTGATCAATCCGATATTGGTTTTGCTGCCACTGACCAGATGCTCCGTCATACAGTAGAGCTGATGCAAGTACTAGGTAGCTAGCTTGGGTCATATCCTTGCATTCTGTACCACCAAGTAGAATACTTATTGAAAATAATAATACTCTCTATTTGTTCCTGAAGAGGGATGATTACAACACTACTGGTACTACTGTATTCAAACACATACCTAGTACTCGGAGTAGCTACCTAAGTAGCTAGTAGTAGTAGTATTACTAGTAGTAGTATGAGCAGTAGTAGCACTAGTACACGCCTACTACTACTAGCTACCTGGTAGTACTACTAGTCTTCTCGTACTACCTGTACTCAGATTATTCAGCAGCTCAATACTCTAGCTACGACCGGTAGCTAGAGCCAGTACTACTACCTGGTACTACTCCGTACCAGGTACTAGCTAGTAGGTAACGCTGCCTACTATGCCAAAAATAGTGTTCCCTATCTACTGGCTAGTCTGCTAGTAGAGTAGTAGACTACTCCTCTAGTAGCGGCACTAGAGTAGCTAGTAGGGCAGAGCTACTAGTAGTAGTACTACTAGTACTCCTACTAGTACTAGTATTACTAGTAGTTTTGCACGAAATATTCGCAGCCATCTAGTAGTAGAGTAGAGTAGACTAGTAGCTAGTAGAGTAAACCTTAGTATGGTACCTGGTACTACCTGGTAGGTGGTGTATTATTATTTTTTAGCTACATAGTAGTCTAGTACCTGGTATTTTTGAGCGCAATATTCGCAGCCATCTAAAATAGGTGGGCTTAATAAAAACCCTGCTCGATGGATTTACTCATGATCTCTCTCATTGCGGAGTTGCATTCACGAATCTCAAATAGGTGCTCTTTCATTTAAGCGACTTCTGATATTTCTTAATGCCGCCGGTCAATGAAAAAGAGCAAGAATAAGTAAGCAACCGTGACCCTCTGTTTTAACAGGTTTCTTGGATTCCAGCCCTACATCGTTGCACAAATTTTTATATGAAACTTTAATCACGATGATCCAGTCATGGATATAAGCCCTATCAGAGAGTGCTCGAATGGCCAAGTTTTGTCTTGCTATCACAGTACTAGATTTGTCATACTCGCGAAACAATAAATAAACCCGCTTTTCGGTGTGAAAACAACCCCAGAATCAAGGCTTTGGTGCACGAAAGGCAATATTGTTAGGTCAGCGTGCCCATAATTGTCACATACTCGACTACATTTACGAAAGCTTCCTTCATTGCCTTTGCATCCTCGTCTGTGCTGCTCAAGACAACTAGCCTACTCTCGCACCTTCCATACCTTACTTGTACTCAATCGGCAGTAAACAGCGATGGCGGATAACATTGACATTGTAGAAGAAGACGTAGCCACTGGCCGCATCGATCGTGCCGAACAGGCGGCCGTATCTCGACCTCCTCCTCGAGCTATTCCCGGTCCCGCCATTCCTCGGTCGTCCTCCTCTACAAACATTCGCAACAGCAACATCAATAGCAACAGCAACCGCAACAATGCTAGTCCTTCCTTGCCACGCCGTCCTGGGAGCAATGCGACTAGTGGCACTCGAGGTACGGGAGCTCGTCGGAGTTGGCGATCTCTCATGCCGCTTATTCTTGGCGGAGATGCAGCCAGCAATTTAGATGCTTCTCCCGAACTCGTCAACAACAAGTACCGCGCAGAAGAACGCCGTTATCGCTTTCGACGAGATGTCCGACGAGCGGGCACGAGACTGCTGACCTTGATGGAGGAAGGAGGAGGAGAGGATAGTTCCACTGCTGCTCCCAGTGAAAATACTTCTGTGTCCAGTCATTCTCGCTTTTCCATTCGATCATGGTCTCATCGCACTCCAGAAGGTACCAACGACACAACCACAGAAGACGATGACCGATCGGATATAGCTTCCATTGTTACTGACTTTAGTAGTGACGGCAGATACCAGATAAGCTCAACTCCGCTGGATCCTTTTCAACAAATGCTCTCTCGTCGACGTTGTCAACTGTTGCTGTTTCTCTGTCTATGCTTATTGCTAGGTCTTACTGCTGGAGCTGCTGTAGTCTTTGTGCTTCGGTCTGGATCCGGAGAAGAAAATGATGACTCAGTTGTAGCGAATAGCAACCCCATTGCCGTTCCCTCCGACGTTGATATTACCACGAATGAAACTCAGTTTGGTACTATTTGGGAAACTTCGACCGTCACACACTATCCTGAAGTTACCGAGGAAGATGTCTCGGTGCTTGAACTGAATCGTTCGATCAGTACCGTCTGCACAAGTGAAGCCACCGACAAGAGTGGATTTCTGGGATTGACCATGAAAGGATTGCCACCTCGTGTCCTCTCGAACAACGAAACAGTGGTGGTTTTGGAGGATGTCTTCAAAGATACGTACAACAACCTTACGGGAAAATGTCTTGATCCCATGTCGCGAGTCATGCAGTCCGTAGTACTCTTTGATTGGGAAACCGATTGGAAAGACTGGACGGATATAATGACCGGGACGATCAACGTGACCGATGCGAATGGAACCACAGTGGTTCTACAACTCCGCGACAACTTGACGGCCCTAGAGTACAATGCAGCTGTATACCAGAGTGTCACAACGACGTACTGGGAAGCTCGGGTCAACTGTTTTGGATGCCCCAACCGCGAGCCCTTGTTTGGAGAAATGGATGGTTTTGAAATAATTGAATCATCAGATGTTCCTGTCGGTGGAACGCGCCATCTAGCTGCAAATCGGCAACATTCTGTAATATGGCGACATTTGGGAAAGCAGCAAAAAGAAGAAGGGCCATTTCGGCAGTCCTCTTTGTCGTCATACTCTTCGAATCAGTTTGAAGATGCCGCAACGACGGAGCAAGACCCGAGTCGCCAACAAGGAGCCGGCGAGCGAACTTCAGCGCCGGTCACATTACCTCCCACCAACTTGCTTCCTCTCTTCGGAGCCTCCTTTGTCTTTAGTGCCAAACAAAAGCTCAAGGAAGTTGATTTTCAAAATAAAAAAGTGGAGGAGGAAGAAGTACCTTTAGAAGCCGAGACGCAAATTGTCGACCAAGCTAACTTGACAACTTTTGACGAAAACCAAGACGAGACTGAGATCAACCAAGCGTCTAGTGAAGCAGAGGGAAATAAGGTCAGCAAGATAGGAGATGAAGGCGTCTCCGAGGCGACTTCAGAAGAAGTTGGCGAAGGCTTGGCAGCGATCGAAGAAGACGCTGAAGTCGAGACGTTGGAGGTTCTGACCGTTGTTACATACGAGGCTTCTGTGGTGGAAACGCCGGTTCCGACCACGGTTTCTCCGACGTCAGCTCCCAGTACCTTGGTCCCGACGACAGCTTCCCCCACAAATACTCCAGGAACCCCTACTGCAAAGCCCACGACAGTGGCACCCACTTCTGCTCCGCCTACGGCTTATCCCACTACCATGGCACCCACCATCGATCGTAAACCAGCATTGGTTGTGGTCTCGCAGGCAGCTCCAGAAGAACTAGAAGATGCCACTAAAAAAGTGGAAAAGAACAACGGAACTATTGCGGCGCCTTTGATCGAAGACCAGATTGAAGAAATCAAGGAATGCCTGGCAAAGGGAGAAAGAGCTAATGCTCAGGTTTGCGAAGAAGTCGAAAAGGTTGACCCGGAAACCATCCAGACCTGTGTGGTGGATCCAAACAACGACGAGAAATGCCGTGGAGCATTTGTCGAGGTAGTCCAGCGAACGAAGGAGATTAAAGATGATTTTTCTGAATCTCCAAGTGGAATGCCTTCAAGAAATCCGAGTAGAACGCCCTCCAAGAGTCCGAGTTCCAAACCAACGTTTGCTCCTGCGACTGCTCGTCCAACTTCAAAAGCCCCGATAACAGCCTCTCCCGCCACTTCTTTGACTTTAGCGAATACTCTTGCGACCTCTCCGAGACCCAGCATGAGTCCAGTATCTTCCTCTCCTGTTACCAAGGGTTCAACGATAGCCTCACCGGCACCTGCAACGAATATGCCTACCAAAGAGCCTACGAAAGGGCCTACAACAGCATCACCGGTGACTACGAGGCCCACAAGGAAGCCCACGACAGCAGCACCTGTAACAAAGGTACCAACTGCACCACCGACCTTCGAACCCACAACGACAGCATCGGCAACGATGAGGCCTACAAGGAAACCCACGACAGCATCACCTGTAACGAGGGTACCAACCGTGCCACCGACTTTCGAGCCCACGACAACAGCACCGGCGACTCTGAGGCCTACAAGGAAGCCCACGACAGCAGCACCTGTAACAAAGGTACCAACTGCACCACCGACCTTCGAACCCACAACGACAGCACCGGCAACGATGAGGCCTACAAGGAAGCCCACGACAGCATCACCTGTAACGAGGGTACCAACCGTGCCACCGACTTTCGAGCCCACGACAACAGCACCGGCGACTCTGAGGCCTACAAGGAAGCCCACAACAGCAGCACCGGTAACAAATGTACCAACTGTGCCGCCGACCTTCGAACCCACGACAGCATCACCCGTGAGTATGAGGCCTACAAGGAGGCCCACAACAACAGCACCGGTAACAAAGATACCAACTGCGCCACCGACCTTCAAACCCACAACAAAGGCACCAGCGACTTTGAAACCCACAAGTAAGCCAACGACTCTGGAACCCACAGACGCACCCACCGTTGTGCCAACCTTCTCTCCAACAACTTTTGCTCCCACAGTGGGAAGCGGCCATCCTAGTGTAGCTCCAACCACTGACATGCCCTCATCAGCCCCAACGTCAAAACCAACGCCAAAACCAACTCCAGAGCCAACTTCAGATCCAACTTTGGCACCTACAACTGCTCGCCCGTCTCGAAATCCAACATACTCCCCGAGTAAGGCTCCTTCCAGCAGTCCCAGTGCGCGGCCCAGTACCACTCCTTCTGCTGAACCGTCTGCTAGTCCTTCAACCGGACCTAGTTTGAGTCCCTCTTCCAGCCCTTCTGCTGCTCCATCTGCAGGACCCACCGCCAGCCCAAGACCTTCGGCGAGACCCTCTAGTGGTCCGAGTTCTGGGCCTAGTGACAGTCCCTCCAGTAGTCCGAGTTCTGGCCCTAGTGACAGTCCTTCAGCAGTCCCGAGTTTCAACCCAACAGAGAGCCCATTTCCCAGTGGTCTCCCAACCCCGGCCCCGACGGCTTCCCCGATGCCGTCTTCTCAGCCTAGCGACAAGCCGAGCTCTGCACCGAGTGGCCAGCCTAGTGCAAGGCCTTCTGGAGTACCGAGTGGGAGCCCAAGCCAATTTCCTTCACTGAGCCCAAGTGGTAATCCATCTGAAAACCCTTCAATGAGTGCTCAACCAAGTACAGACCCTACATCGAGCCCTGCACCCTCCGCTGAACCCAGTACTTCACCTTCAAGCTCACCAACTATTGAGCCCTCGTCTAAACCATCTCTCTCTCCTTCTCAAAGTCCCAGTCGCAGTCCTTCACAGAGCGTACATCCTAGTGGCATGCCCAGCTCAACACCAACAGACAGCCCAGCCCCCAGTGCATCACCTTCAAGCTCTCCAAGTAAAAGTCCTTCTGTGAAGCCTACTACTAGTCCATCTCAAGGGCCGAGTAGTATTCCAAGTAACAGTCCAAGTCTCAGTTTTAGCCCAAGTGCTACTCCGTCTTCTGTCCCATCAGACAGCCCATATCCCAGTGGCTTGCCCAGCTTGAAACCAACAGATAGCCCAGCCCCCAGTGCATCGCCTTCAAGCTCTCCAAGTCAAAGTCCTTCTGTGAAGCCTACTACTAGTCCATCTCAAGGGCCAAGTGGTATTCCAAGTAACAGTCCGAGTCTCAGCTTTAGCCCAAGTGCTGCTCCGTCTTCTGTCCCAACAGACAGCCCATACCCCAGTGGCTTGCCCAGCCTGAAACCAACAGATAGCCCAGCCCCCAGTGCATCACCTTCAAGCTCTCCAAGTAAAAGTCCTTCTGTGAAGCCCACTACTAGTCCATCTCAAGGGCCAAGTAGTATTCCAAGTAACAGTCCAAGTCTCAGTTTTAGCCCAAGTGCTGCTCTGTCTTCTGTCCCAACAGACATCCCATATCCCAGTGGCTTGCCCAGCTTGAAACCAACAGATAGCCCAGCCCCCAGTGCATCGCCTTCAAGCTCTCCAAGTCAAAGTCCTTCTGTGAAGCCTACTACTAGTCCCTCACAAGGGCCCAGTGATATTCCAAGCAACAGTCCAAGTCTCAGTTTTAGCCCAAGTGCTGCTCCATCTACTGTCCCAACAGAGAGCCCATATCCCAGTGGCTTGCCTACCTTCTCTCCAACAGACTTTTCAGCCTCCAGTGCCTCACCGTCAAGCTCTCCAAGTGCTGCACCATCTGTGAATTTATCTCAAGGACCTAGTAATAGTCCAAGTTTTGGACCATCAGGGCAGCCTAGCCTCTATCCGAGTGCAGTCCCTACGGACGGCTTTAAACTTTCCGCTCAACCTTCCTCTATGACAGCGAGTGTCAGTCCAAGTGTTGTGCCATCTTGGACTGCTTCTAAAGGACACAATGGTGCTCCTATCATCAGTCAAGGACCCACTGTACCTGCGAGTAGTGGTCTGTCAGGAAGCCCAACAGACTTGCCTTCCGCGCCTAGTGGCCATCCCAGCGCTGTCTCGGCCACCTTTGAACCCACAGCTCGACCAAGTGCTGGTCCTACGGAAAGAGCTACAGTGGCTAGTGATCATCCGAGTGCTTCTTCGCCTACTTTCGAACCAACAAGTGGTCTCACAAGTGGTTCCAGCTTTACTCTCCCAACTCCAGAACCAACATTCGATCCAACAACAGGTACTCCAGCTCCAAAGCCCACCTTGGAGCCAACAATAGGCGCTCCTACTCTGTTGCCGAGTCTCAACGAGACCGAGACGGTACCTGAAGCACCCACTGAAAGTCCGACGATAGGCGTTCCTACCCTGTTGCCGAGTCTCAACGAGACCGAGACTGTACCTGAAGCACCCACTGAACGTCCGACGATGACGCCTATGACGATAGTGCCAACTGTAAACGACACAACTTTCTATCCAACTTTGAGTCCCACAAGTACTCCCGAAACAGAAGTACCAACCTCAAGTCCAACTTCAAGTCCAAATGTTTTGCCCATTCCGTCTGTTAGCCCAACTACGAGCCCAACTGTTTTTCCGACCACATCAGATCCGACTTCGAATCCAACTGTGGCGCCGACTGTTAGCCCAACTAAAGCCCCAACTTTGTTTCCAACCACAGCGGATCCGACTGCGAGTCCAACCGTGGCGCCGACTGTTAGCCCAACTAAGAGCCCAACGTTGTTTCCAACCACATCAAATCCGACTGTTAGTCCAACTGTCAACCCGACTAGCGAGCCCACGACCAGCCCCACGGATTTTCCGACGTCTGAACCTACAATTCAGCCAACTGTCGCTCCTACCACTCAGCCGTCAGATGCCCCATCGTCAAAGCCCAGTTTGGCTCCATCATTGGTCCCATCGTTTGCTCCAACAGTGAAGCCTTCATCCGTTGATAATCCCTTTTGAATAATGGAAATTATGTGCACTGCACAAATGTATATACGCTTCCGTCCTACATGTTGAATACTTCTTCATAAATACTGTACTCAAAATAGCTATTTATTCAGGAATCATTATTTCTTTTACTCTTTGGGACAGCTCAATACACCTTTTGCAGTCCACTTGTCGATTGAGGTGCCATCAGTGGTTTATACGTCACTCGCGCTCGTCGTATCGTCGAGGCGCACGTAAAACTATCACGCCAGACTAGGTCCACCTCCATTTTCCCCCCTTTTGGGACGACTTATAATATGCTCTTTCGTTTTTGTCCCGCGCTTTCAAGGCTCTCTTTCCTATTTTCATGGAAGTAGATTTATTTGATACGCTCGTGTAGTTCATCAAGTAAGTCATTGATGTGCAGATGCTATTGATGATGATGGCGTGAGCGGGAAAGAAAAATCAGTCCCGGAAAATGTTTTGGACGTAATCGAAACAAATCATAGTAAAGGTCAAATTCTAAAATTATGAGGTCTTCTTACTACTAGCTGGTCTACTATTCCTGAGATAGGGCCTTTCGCCTAATTCGGTCCCCTTGGATTGGTATTTGAGGGTTTCTCCTTAAAACTGATCCATCTCTGCTATGACTTCTTGTCATCTTCTTCTTCTTTCTTCTTCT
>Ga0100391_1001197_pt1 | contig 29205 bp, 22 predicted proteins | sample CryGeymeta201515_FD_81541 | JGI IMG/M metagenome (GOLD analysis project Ga0100391, IMG submission 81541) | Groundwater microbial communities from Crystal Geyser aquifers in Utah, USA - Crystal Geyser metaG 2015-15 | ecosystem: Environmental > Aquatic > Deep subsurface > Groundwater | place: USA... | reverse complement strand
TGGTATTTCTTGTTGACTATCGCTTTTTCAGTGCATCGAGCGATGGAAATCTCTCGTTTAAGAGTGCACTGATTTGGCTTGCAGTCTCTTCAACGGCTCGACCTGTCACATCAATTTCGGTGTAGCCCCGTTCTTCTGCCAATCGTCGTGCTTTGGCCAGATCCTTCTTCATGTAATTCCAGTCGGCATAATCTGACGATTGATTAGGAGCAAAGCTGAGTTCTCTTTCCAACCGCGCTTCTCGTATCCTTTGCAAGTCCATGATATTTAGTGTTAAACAAAATACGCGCCGGGGATCAATATTGTCTTCAAATAACTGTTTGGGCGGATCGAGCTCCAAAACGAGCGGTACGTTAGCTACCTTAAGGCCCATCGATTGGCTCATAATAACACTCAGGGGAGTCTTGCCGGTGCGACTCACGCCCAGCAAAATGATGTCTGCTTCCGGTAGTAACCAGGGTGCCATGCCATCGTCTGCTTTCAAGGTAAATTCTATAGCATCTACCTGGCTGTAGTACAATTCGGTAAGTTCTCGTCGTGCTGAGGGCTTTGTAGAAGATCCTGGAACTCCCAATGGTGCTCGTTGAAAAAAACCTGCCATTGCATCGAACATGGGCCCTAGCAGATCCACATACTCTAAATTAAATTCTTTGCATAAGCTCACCACCGTATCTCGCATGATCGGATCACCAAAAGTAAATACCACCATACTGCTTCGTTTGTTAGCCTTTTCAATGACAGGAAGGATATCTTCTGGCTTTTTTATGAAGGGATAAACAGTTTTCTGCGTCAGCTCACAGGGATCCTCGTCCTCGTCTTCCGCGGCAAGGTACCGTTCGTCGCAACCATTGAATTGTGCCAGTCCTTTTTCAACCGCCGATTTGGCCGTGACTCCAGTTGTGTCGCTGAGAATGAGAATGGAGCGGCCACGCTTGCCTTTGCGTTTTTGTCCCATTGGTCCCAAAATGGACTTGATCATGGCTTCATCATCGTCATTGGGAGCCACGTAGTAGCTGCTAAATAGGGATGAGATCCTCCGTGTATTGCCGTGTAGGTATTTTATCGGGTGTTCGCCTAAAGGTGAAGAAGCAAAAGTCTGAAGTGGAGTACTGACAGTTGAAAACGCCGACACAGTCGTCAGCCAAAGGAGGATCAATATGCCGCCCGAGCTGCAAGCCAATGAAAAATGTGCCATCTGCATCATTGAATAAATTCTTGATCTGCGGTTTACTTTTGCTTTTTTGGCAGAACTAAGTTGGTATTAAAACTTTCTTCCTTCTCTGCTTTTCAGTTGTCGTCTGTCGGCATCGCAGTTAAAGGTCAGTTGTTGTTGTTGTTGTTGTTGTCTGTTGTCGTTGTGTTGTCTTCCGTCTGCTGAACTCTGAACTCCAAATTACCGGTGCACACTTGTTCCAAATACTGATCACGCACCTGCTTATTCCTTGCTTCTGTACCTTATTATTTCAAGGTGGATGCACAGGATAAGTCTAGCTGACTACTAGACTAGTAGTAGACTATGCAGTACGAGTATTGTTATTATTATTTTTTGTATTACAAATTAGTATTCAGTAATATGGGAGAGCAGCTTGATTGAAACTGCTCTTCGTGATACTACACAAAGTGATTAGAGCGCAATGCGATCATGTTCTTCCGACTCTGTGGAGGATTAAAAATACCGTTTCAAGTGCTAGAGAGAGTCGGCGGATTCATGCCATACATAGACTCTCGGTCTTCGGCATTTGGGCACTCAGTCACTCCTGGAATTGCAGTGCAGCCGACTGGACTTTGTTCTAATAACTCTTGCACTTGCTTGACCCAGTCATAACCTAGCTTCTCGAATTTGCGCACGCGATCTTCTCGCATACGATTAATCTTTCCCAAGATCCCATCAGTGTAGAGCCCGCGCTGCTCTTTGACCCATAGTGCCAGCCCCAGACTTTTCGAAAAGTCAATGGCAGATGCACGGCCGTCGCTCTCTGGCTGTGTTTCCCTCCCGTGAAACTCCACAAGTTCATTATATCGCTTGTTCCAGTGCCACTCTTCGAAATCAAAAACAAATCCTAACTGTTCTAAACGACAGATTCTGGATTTTTCTTCCTCGCTAGCCTGTCGAGTGCCTTTTCGAATTCCCCGACCGATGCTTCTTTGCACCGATGCCCAATCAGCCAGTCTTGCTAGTTCTCTCTCTTCCTTGGACCACCAGGGTTGTGGTGAATCGCTAGAGGGTGGAATTGCGCAATGGCCGTGGACTTCCTTGTACTGTACTAGCTTTCGAAACAAGTTTTCAAAACAAGCCTGATTGCTAGGGGCAGAGGTACTATCTGTCCCACCATTCATATAGTCGCAAAACCAGGCTTCGGGCTTGTACGAGAAAATATTTTCATTGTCGGGGTTCTGCATCATCAGATGATGCGTTGGTACTGCATAACTACCGTAGCATTGTTCTGATGGTTGGTGTCCCCGTGTTAGTTTGGAGCTAAAATAATCTGTTGATTGGTTGTCTTGAGAAGGGTCATAATAAAAGGTCGCTCGCTCCCGTGGACGTCGCCCTCCAGCTATATCTTGATGGCCAAAGCTATCTTCGCTCGCGGAATCATGGTCCTTCTTTCTTGTCGTCAAGGCAGAGAACGGCAGTGTGATTTCGCTCACTTGACTCACCTTGGTGGCTTCGCTTTCAGCGGCACCGATGAACTCATAGCCTTCAAGTCCAACATCTATGTTCAGTTCCCTTTTGGTGCACTCTTGGCAAATCCAGTCATCTCCTGGCAACGTATCGTGATTGATACAACGTAGGTGAAAAGAGCGACCACAACCTCTAGCCTCGTTATCGCCACCATCGCAAACTAAGAGATCTCCACCATCGTAGCAGATAGCACAATCGTCCTCAAAGTTATAAAAACTGAGTATACTGCCAGGTTTTTTCCACAAACTCCCATTCGACTTTCTGTTCTTTCTTCGCTTCGATGGTTGCGATTCTTCTCTCTTGTTATTCGTTTTGTGCTGTTTTGAGCCATCCGTTCCTGTCTTCTTCTTCACCCTGACAACCGATCTCTTGGTCGGAGGTCTCTTCGCCGATTTTTCGCAATCCAAGACTACGCCGTTAATCGTCTGACTGGTTTTTGCAAGCTTGGCCAAGTTTCTTTTCATTTGCATGATCTGTGCTGGTGTCTTCGTTCTACCTGTTCGATTTTCGCGCATGGCTTGAGCGGCCTTTTCTCGGGCTCGCTCTTTAGCCATTTCAATCCACGTATTAGACGATCCGTCTTTTAGAATCAGAAATCGTCCGCCTTTGCTATAGATTCGATCAACGATTTGCATGGAAAGCAGATACTTCTCCTGGCGCCCTGCTTTCATATACTGCCCTTTTAGCTCTTCTACATGAATGCGGAAGTCAGCATTTGCTCTGAACAATGACCAAAAGTAAGCAACAGTAAGAGTGCGTGAAAAAGCATATCTATGAGGCATTGTGTACTGTGTGTTAAGCACACGGCATACAGCAGCGCTCCTTAATGCAACAAACGACTAAGTCAGCTCTCACAGTGTGCACTTACCGTCTCTGTGGCGACGCAATGCAATAAACACGGGGTTATAGAAAATAACATGGACGAAACAACGGTGAGCCAAAAATGAGAATATCTAATCGTGCACTCAAATTGCGACAAAATCACCCATGCTGCATCTATTTGTGCATGGTTAAAATCTAGAATACACGACCAGACCAAATTGGTGCAGGTGAACACTCACAGAATTAACTCCATTGCCTCTTCCAGAAAGGACATCGAATTGAGTGATTGGACCGATAATCTCTTCGGCATCATTTTTCACCATTGTAAGCGAAGATGGCTCTCCTGTCCTGTCGAATGTCGAGTTGCTGTTGTCTGTGCTTTCCAATGCTGCAATGCCACTACCATGTACTGAGGATGTTCCTCGGAAAAACTATTGAATTGTCCTGGCCTTTTTCGATTATCATTCATTGAACTATAATAAGCTGGTACTGATCTCTCTTAATTGCGACAAAAACGTGTGTCTTAAATCGCGAACAGTGCTCTATGGTTTGCGCTTTTATTATTTATTTTGTCGTTGTGCGCTGCAACACACTACTGTGCTTGATTGCTTGTCGTAACTTGGATGCATTCTATTCGTGACTGACTCATTCGGGATCAGCATTGGCTCAAGCGACTAGCAAGTCCTCATAATATTAGTCGATGCATGACACACCGATGAGCTTCCAGTTAAATTGTGTTTATTGTCTGAATTGCGAATTACCCAGACTTTCCATTCCGACTACACTCGATTGCCATCAAAATCGATCACTACGATCGTAGCAGATGGGAGAAAAGCTGCAAAAACTGTAAGTTGCGCGCGATGCTCAAGCTTGCCGGCATGTTTTCGCTCTCCCATCCCACAGCAAACAACATAATCCAAAAACCTCACACGTACTGATAGAAAACAAAACACTTTGATGGAACCTCTGTTTCATGACGTGTTTGGAAGGGTTGCTCACCTTCCGAAATGCCAGAGTTTTTTTGTGCCATCATAATGTGATGCAGCTGATGGAGTTCGGCGCTACCAGGTAGGAGAGTTCAGAACGAGTGTGCAGTTTGAGCACGTTTTGAAGAGAGATCGACCACCTTCCTGTTGCACACAATATGTTTCGCAAAAGTTATTACATCGCGCGCTCGCTGTGTGTTCTCATAGCTTCTGATCACGTCTGCAAACTAAATGAATTACTCGAGTAATTGATAGAGTAATTATTGTTCTTGCGTTCGTGATGACCAGCAGAGCGGAGCTGGCTAGAATTTGTAAACTTTAACCCCAAGATTCATTGTGACTTGGTCCCTCACCTGATCTCAATGATGGAGACTCGAATCGTACTGTGCTTCACAGTGATTCATTGAAGACCGTTATCAAAGCGATTTCCGGCGATTTATGGATTATATCCAGAATGTGATTTACCAGGGAACGTTAATTCGCAATCTAATTGTCGAAAAAAATTGCTTTGTTCACCCGGAGTGCCATTCGCCATTCCTGCTTGACCACAAAAAACAGGTGTCGTCGGGGTCGCTAAGTAGCAGCAAACAGCAAAACAACAAACCACACCATCATCCCTCACCAAACACTCACGGACAACTCGGTCCAGGCAGTTGTGTAGGAGATAAGGAGCTTATCAAGCAGTGAGCCATATAGGCAGCTCCCGGTTCGACAGCAGCAACGCAAAAAGAAGAAAAACAGACAAAAGGAGTTACGTCGTTTGTGATTTGCAGACACAGACAACATCCACAGAACAAAACAGAGCAGAACTGATCCTTGAGTTGTGGCCTTTGCAGTGTACCACACAAAGGATAAGCTGCTGGCTAGTTGTTGTTCTGTTGTCATCCTTCCGCTGTCCAACAAAGTTGGAAAAGTAATCAAGACAGAAAGCACCTTTCTCTCGTCAATCCGTCTCTCTCTCTCATTATTCATTGTACATTAGCTCTGGATAATTCTTTCAAAACGCACACGCGAACATATACACGCAGACTCAAGCCATTCCGCCGATCGATCATCCATTTTACTTGGCTGAGACCACTACAGTCTCGCATCCGCATTCATAGATTCTGGCAAACAGAATATCAACTGCAACGTCAACAATCAAAGCCATTTCAAACATGGATGAATCCACTGGACGAGGACATGAAGAGCAGGGTTCTTCTCAACCATCTCGGCATACGTCGCAACAGCATCAAGGTCAGGACATACCTATATATCCTCAACAGGCTTGGACAGGGGCACCAGCATCGCAGCAGCTTCCGCTGGCGCCGCCACAAGGCTCCATCTACCAGCAGCAACAAGCGGCCAATCTGGGTCGAATGTCTGAACAGCCACTGCACCAAGCTGGTGCTGGCTTGCCTCCACAGGGCCTCGACTATCAACATCAGCAGCAACAGCAAGCGGTTGCCTATCAATTACAGCAACAGTCTGTCGCTGCGGCGGCCGCTCATTACGGAGGCTACCCACGACAACCGTACATGGGCGGCCCACCGGGTGGCATGCCCATGGCAGCAGGGCCATACTATCAGCAATCAACGCAGCCTCATCAGCAAATACCACCTGCGACCTATGGTCAGCATCAGCTGCAACCTCCGCCTCGGGGGGTCGCTGCAACTGCGGGCATTCCCCACCCCAACCCACTCCCTCCCTCAGTTATTTCAAATCAACTTCCGTACCTGCAACCGAAGATTGGCCGATTACCGTCCGATCGTCCTTTGATGAAATTATCCGTCTCCCTCATTGATACCTACAAACACATCAATACTGTCTACTACGAAGAACGGGAGGCACGAAGGGCGGCCCGTGCCAAGGGCAAGGGCAAGAGTGGCACTATCAGTGGGAGTGGAGCTCCAACGACGAGCGCAGCTACATCGGTTGCAGCTCCCGGACCCGGTAACGCCGGGGGTACGGGTACTCACAATCACGGATGGGATGATGAGAACTACGACTACATTGTCACTGCCGGTGAATTGTTCTACGGACGCTATCGTATCAAGGAACGCATCGGAAAGGGATCCTTTGGGCAAGTGGTACGGGCAGAAGACACCGAAACTGGCAAGGATGTGGCCATTAAGATTATCAAATCCAAAAAACCATTTTTAATTCAAGCCAAGACCGAAATTGAATTGCTAGCTCACCTAAATGACAAGGATGCCGAGGATCAACACAACATCGGTGAGAATCGCTCTTGCTGTACCATTTTGTATCTTTTGTCTCATTCTTACTAGATATAGCCGAATCAAGTGTCTCACGCTTCCTTTTCTCTTTTTTTTTGCCTCCAACAGTTCGCCTTTTGACACATTTTATGTACCGCAATCATCAGTGCCTGGTCTTTGAAATGTTGTCCTTAAACCTATACGAGTTGTTGAAAAACACTCAATTCGGTGGAGTCTCTCTCAATTTGATACGGAAATTTGCCAAGCAAGTCTTGAGAGCTCTTTCCTTTTTGGCACGACGGGATGTGGACATCATTCATTGTGACTTGAAACCTGAAAATATTCTATTGAAACATCCCAAGAAGAGTGGTGTCAAAGTCATTGATTTTGGATCATCATGTCGTTCCAACAAACGAATGTATTCGTATATCCAAAGCCGATTCTATCGGTCTCCGGAGGTCATGCTTGGACTGCCCTACAGCACCGCCATCGACATGTGGAGTCTCGGTTGCATATTGGCAGAGATGCATACCGGAGAGCCTCTCTTTTCTGGGTCTGATCAATTTGATCAGATGCAAAAGATTGTCAGGGTAAGCCATGAGATACTCGCTTTTGTTATCGTCTTCCAGTAGTTGTCTCTCTGCTTTGCATTTACTAATCAGCTTCTCTGGTATCCTCTCTGGTAGCTTCTTGGTATGATTCCAATAACCATGCTAGACCAAGCGACGGATCAGAATAGGCTTCAGTTCTTTGAGAAGAAAATATTGAGCAGCGGTTTAGAGGATTGGACCATCCGACAGGTTCGAACCGTGTCTTCCTCCTCTTCTAAATCATCGCAGCAGCAACAGCAGCAGCAGCAACCCAAATCGCCAATAATTCCTAGTGCAGATCCCGTTGCATCACTCACCAACGTCATTGCCACTGAAAGAGGAAAAACCAACAAGAATTTCCCTGCTGGTGGCGAGGCCCGCAATACAGCCGCCAACTATGAGCGGTTCATAGATCTTGTGCATCAAATGCTAGCGTATGACCCGCGCGCACGAATCACGCCCTCAGAAGCTCTCAATCATCCTTTCATCACCGACGGTGGTGACCTAAGCAAACGTTAGGTGTCGGTTTGGTAGCTAACAACGAAAGCAGATAAATTGGCTTGGTGTGATTCTCATTGGATGTGACCTTGACAATGCAATGGTTTAGACTGTTGCATGCAGCTAGACGAACGAGTAACGGCATTGCTAAGGAGGCAAATCTTTTTTTAGAGATGTCGGCTGAGGCGAGAAGAACAGTTCATTGCCCATTCTTTTCTTTTCTCAGGGTTTTGTCGTGTGTAAGAGCGTTGAGAGTTTGGAAGTCTCATCGCATTCGCGACGACAATACTGGCTAACAAGTGGATGCCGTAGCCTAAGATTAAGTTCAGCATTTTTGTCCATGTTCCTTATGTTTTCAATCGACTTCGTCGGCACGTTCTCCTAGGCACCTCCGCTGCACCACACCAACTTTGTGCGTTCGTAGACAATATCACTTCTGCTTCCTACACACAGCTTTTCTGAGATGAGGCCAATTTGTTTCAGGAATCGAACTCCCAAAGAAAACAAAATGAAAGACATATCACGGGAGACATCCCTCGCCACTCCAGCAATGGCGTTTCCCCAGAACTCCTCGTACCAATCTTCCTGAGTGACGGCTACTCTGCCGCGAATCAATCGATACATAGTTCCAGCAACATTGTTTAGCAGAAGATGGACTGATGGTGTCTTTCCCTTACTAACGAGCTGAATCATTGATTGTTGCGCTTGCGCTAGGGCTGCCACTATTAGTTGGCGCGGCTCGGTCGATATCGACCCGGCAAATTCTTCCCAATTGTTCTTGGCTAACCAATAGGATGATGGAGTCTTCATTCTACTGGCAGACATGGATTCAAATTTCATCCATTGTTCTATTGTTTCATCTAAGAACTGTCCTATTTCGGATAAATTCTCGGAGTCGCGGCAATTGCCTACCAAGATAATAAGCTCGTTAATGAAATCTTGCTTCTCTGTGAATTGTTGAACTGCGGCATACTTTTCCTCATTGGCAGCTTGCTGCGGAGAAAGGCACTTCACATATTTCGCCATTAGTCCTTTGTGTCTCATTGAATGTTGCAATGACTCTGTATTGCTGTTGCAGATTTTATTTCTCAAGTGAAAGAGCTGCGTTAGCATCCCTAGTCTGGTCGCCTTGTCAAGCAAACGTGAAAATGATGGCTTGAAGACGCTGGTCTCATTTCCAGTGGGGTTGGTTTGCGAAATGGCCTCCAACAATTGAAGGAGAAATAGCCCTTGTTGTTGTCGAACCGTCGTCTCGTTGGTGATTTGAAAAATCTGTTGCCATGAAATGTCTTCTCCGTTTTCTATAAGCATGGACCGGCACCAATTACCCTCCCGAGCCACGCAAAACCAGGCCAGTCTCTGCCAGAGCTCTGAAAGGATGGAAGGATCGCTCATCGCAGTCAACAGCGATCCTTGCTGGGAAAAATGGTACGCCAAGGCCTGCTGATATTTATGCAACGTCTTCATAAAGGAAGCTTGGTAACTTGAAAAGGATCTCTGTATAGGCGTCACTGCATCGGTTGTCAATAAAATGGGAAATTTCCTTTTCAGATACAATTGCTTCCAAAAGTTGTCGACAATGACCTTGGGCGAAGGAAGGGTGATGGATCGCATCATGAATCCAGCGTAGCCTTGGCATGTCGATCTCAACTCCATGGTGCGCCGACCGTCGTGGGGCGCCATGAAGACAACCGACAGTGGGATTCCCTGTTCCGATCGCCGTGCTGCTAGAATATGCAAAAAGTCGTGCAGCTCAGTACTATAAAAGCTTTCGTCGGCCTGACAAGCAACACATCGGAAGATGGATTGAAAACGAGTAAGATCAGTAAAAAATAAAAAGTGTATCCACATCTAAATCACTGAAAATTACTCACATCCAAGACAACGACAATATCTTTGTAGCTAGTAGAATGCTGAGCCCACATCAATAGCATATCAGAAAATGTACAAGCCTTTCTCTTTTTACGTTTGATGATGCGACGGTGAAGTGACTCGCTGCTCAACACGGGAACTTGGGCATGACATTGTTGGACGAGGGCTTGCATCATCCAATTGCTGCTGGCTGTTGCTTGACCACGACGTCGATGTTGTGATGGTCGGTGTTGTGATTCTACCTCTATAACAGCACTTTCTGGTCGTGATATTGTGAGTAAGTTGACTAAAGTCTTGACTTGAGCTTTGCGGTCCAGACCAAACGATGGACCTTCCAGGACCACCACAGGCAATAGAAGATGATCTTGAAGTGAATGAGTATCTTGTTGTTGGTCAAACAGCTGCGAATCCAATCCATCTAATATGACTGGTGCGACAGATTGCTTTGACTGAATTTTGTTTTCCTGCGGTGTGGGCGAAGAGGATCGCTGTCGTTTGCAGCTGCTGGTTGGATTACTACTACTATCAAGGGAAGCGGAGGGAACTACTGCAGAGTCCAAATAGTCTCGGAGAAGTCTTACACTTGGAGTCATGACTTCCTGTAGCACTTGGTCCATGGCTGATTCCATATGTCGAGACAGGACATGATAACATCGCTTTCTCATATAGACCTCTTCTTCCCGAGTTTCGAGTGGTTGCCGTTTGGCCATGGTCGAAGTGGCAAGTTTCCTGGGCTTGATAAGCTTAGCCCAAGCCGGTAGCTTGGCGCTCGGTTGGTTGGCGGTAGCTGTCATTGCAAGTACTGTCCTCTTATTCTCTCGAGTGGTTTAAAGTCGGCTAAAAGTTCATTGTCATATATTTCTTTTTTTTTGCTACAGGTTTAGTTACCTGTAGGTCTATTCTCGTTCCATAATACTAGTAAGAAGCATTGGTTTTCATCGAACCTAAAACTCAACATTAGCCCTAACTTGCGACGCATACTTGCTCCCCGAGAACAGACTCGCATCGAGAGCCGGGCCATTTTCAAATTTTGGTATTTAGTGCGAAAGAATCCCAGACCAAAAAAGATTGCGCTACGCTACAGCGAATATGGCAGCCAAAATTTTGGCCGCTCCAGCTCCTGGACTACGTTGAAGAAAAAAGAGTAGAATTTGTTTGAAGAAAAAATTTACACGAAGAGCAGAGGGTTTAAGATCAATGTTCGGAAGTAATCAAATCCAAGAAGTATATAAGGTTGAAGTATCAAGAGTCTTGTACCCACACTATAATATTATCTTCCATGGCTTGCAACTATGTCGGACCTGCGACAGTCTTTCCATGAGAGATCAAAGCTTTGGGGGTCCTTCAGGAAGCGGCTTTCGTCTCAGAGACTGAGACTGAGCGACAAGCTAAACAATAATGACGGAGTTCATGTACCTTTAAACTATGAGGAATCATCGTCCAAGACCCGTCGAATAAGAACGGGTGGCCCAGTGGGTTCAACTGCCCAAGTAAAGCCTATAACGTGCTTTCCCTCCCGAGGCAATCTTACTCTATCGGTTTTCCTTTGCAACTCGTCCTCGCAAAGGTTTGCGGAACTCGATGAACATGATGATGCTTTCAGTACAAAGCCTAGCGTAGGTGTTGGAGCTTTGCATTCCACTCGGCGCTGCAGCGATAGCTGGCTGATGGAAAAGGAAGGAAACCAACAAGATGGCGAAGCAAGAGCTCTTTCAAACCGAAACATACCTGTTACATCTGAAATTGCTACAGGCAAAAACTTTGACTTTCGTTCCAAGCTGTCAACAACGTCGGACCAAAAGTTCTTGGCCAAACAGTCAAATAGAGACGGCCAAGCTATTTACCCAAGCAAACAAGCCTTCGTCTTTCCAACGTCAGAAGACAAGGGAGAACGAGTTCTTACGCCTAGAAATATCAGCATTTTAGAGAAAGAAATCAGTCGACTCACGTCGGTTTTGAACAAGAGAATGATGGACAATAATCGCCCAAAACTGTCGAGTCGTCGCAATATCAATCATATTGAAGACGTAGGAGTTGCTGCCACAGATACAGAGGCTTCTAGCAGCAATGGGTCAAGTTTTTCTTTCCGAGCAGACTTCAGCCACTTTGTGACAACTGAGACTTGCAATGACGCGGGAGTAGACAATCGCGTCAAAAAAGACTCGGTGACGAATCCTACTGGTCTCGACATCCAAACCGAGACACTTATGCAAGAAGCTACCAGGAAATTTAACACACCGTTGCAGACGAGCTTCGGGCTATGGGACGAGAAGGTATCAACCTCAGATATTCCTCGAGTTGTCCAAACAGGAATTTCAGGCCACAAGGATATTGCGGTAGAGAGGAAAATGCCGCACAATATCGCACAAGTTTTCCGTCCTATCATTGCAGAGTCTACGCAAAATGATGACATGTACGATCATGAAATCCCTTCCTGTGGTGTTGCGAATCTGTTGGTAAGCCGTGTGAGAAACATTCATACAACCAATGCAGCCATAGATGCCAAACACCGCGCCCAGTCCATTTTTCGGTCCTCCCGACAAGTCGCGGGCAAAGATTGGCACAAGTACTACCATGACCACTATGCCATGACAGACGATTACAAGAAGAATATTTTGAAGCACATCGACAAAGTAAATTCATCCTGTTTGAATCAGCCCGTTGCCGAAGACATGTGTATTCGAAATATCTGCTTCAGCTACGATGATTCTAACTTGATTTCTGAAATGACGGATTCCGTGTTTTCTCCAGAACAGTTGAATTGCGATTACTCATTAACGAATGAAGGCACTAGCTTTGAAAGAAGAAAAGAGTGCATCGTCTTTTATCACCAGCATCAAGATGATACCATTACTGAGAACGACGAAAAGTTAGTGCGCATCGCTGCTGTAAACGCCAAGGATGATATCAAGAAATTCGAAGCGAAAAAGCTGATGGAAATTGAACATCCAAAAAAGTTTGGATACATAGATTTTACACCTATCCATGAGCAAACGGAACACGAAATCACTTCCAAGGCGTATACATCGTACGAAGAGACAGCCAAACGGCACTTTACCGACGAGGCTCTCCACTGGGCAGGGTCAGAATCCTACTCATTGGCGTAGTCAGGAAGAGGAGTGTGCAACATAATTATTATCATTCAAGCGATTAAAAGCGTCTCAATAAAAGGTGCTCCTTTCGATTGATATTTGGTATTATCCTGAAGTCCTTGCATAACAAAAATTACATTAAATGTATAAATTAATGTAATAAAAACAAAATATTGAAATTCTCCATGCGTATCAAGGAGCGTGAGGGGACGCAAGATAGGCATCAAATTTCTTCGATTCTTTGGTAAAACTTGAGTTGCTTCCCCCTTGGTTATGCGTCGCTGCTTTTGTAAAGCTAGAAAGAGTTCTCGATAGCAATGAAATGGCGACGTTTTCCCCTTGCATATCATGTGTCGGTACTCCTGTAAGGCTAGAAAAGACTTTTGAAAGCGCTGGAATGGCGATGTTCTTCATCCAAAAAATGTCAACGAATATCGCAATGGAAACAAGTAAAGGCCACTGCACTGGTCCATCCTGCTTGTACATAGACAAATAAAGTTCCAATACTCCGAAAATCATCGCAACAAGCGCTGAAGTCGGCCTATAAGTGCCAAAAGGCTCGGACAGCTTTCCCGGGAGAATGTTTGAGACAAGAACAGAAGTTGCAATAAGCAGGCACAACATTGTCTCAGAAAATGCAGTCATTCCGCCACTTTCCATGCCTCGTCTGGTAGATGAGACAATGGATAGGCTGATCCAATTCAAGGCTCCTGTTTGATACACTAAACTGCCAAGTCCCAAAGCAAAAGACATTGATAAATACGTGCTTGCCATGATTTGTAGAGGTACTCGAACATTCCAGAATACAATAGTAAGTACGGCCATTAGCACAGCGAGAGACAGGAAGAACTGCCTTTGTATTCCCCGGTGCACGGAACTATTGAGATCTTCCAAAATGGCTGCAGGACCATCAATATAAACTTCCACTCCACCCAGAATGCGTGGATCTTTTTGTAATCGACGGATAGTTTGCCGAGCTTCCTGTAACCACTTGACGCCCTTGTCAGAAAAAGGATCAATGCCAAGATTGACGTAAACGTAGGTTGCCAGTTTGTCAGATGTCGTAGTAGCGTCTTCCAATACATTTAGTAAGTGCAAGGATTCCGATGGACATCGGGGCTCCATGTTTCGGCAAGCATTTGCCGCCGAGTACAAGGATTGAGGAATACGGGAATTCTCTAAGACAGCAATGCCGGTGTACGACGTTGCGTGCACTCCACTATTTAAATTGAAGTCAGAGCGGACATTTTCCATCAAATAACTATTTTCTTGATGCTTGCCGTGGTGCTCTTTCAATCTTGCTTGACGCCTTTGATGGTGGAAGTCGAATTCACGTTGCTGTTCCTCCTTGAAATGTAATAGGGTATCCATAAAGGCTTGAACAAGATGTTTGACTTCCGTAGACTCTTCTCCGACATGGGTGCTCCCAACCCCAGGATCATCGTTTACTTCAGCGTCACCACTGTTATTGTCGTGTTCAATTGAAATGCCCGTCAGCTCATCGACTACCATTTGAACAATGTCGTATCCGCCAAGACTGACCATATGCATGTTTGGTTTGTGGCCATCAAACAGGACACGGTACGGCGTCAAGCGTCCATGACCCATGATATCTCCTAACTTTTGAAAGCGATTATCAGTGAGACCAGTCAGGAATGACGTCGGTGCAATGCCATCAAAGACCAGATAAGGAAGTCGCCGAATCTGGTAAGCCACGCAGAAGAAGAAAAGGGCCGATACTAAAAGAAACTTCGTGGAATGCAATTTGCTCTCAGCGATGGCGGCACTTTTGTCAATTGTCCATTTGTTAGGCCTGCGAGCGACGGATGCACCATCTGAACACCTCATCAAAAGCCTTGGCACCAAAAAGGCTTGAAAGATGGTGCAAGTTGTGACTGCTATAGTGCTAGCAACACTGACAGTCTTTAAGGTCGGAGATGAGGAATTATAAAGGCTTGCGAAGACAGCCCCCAATACCGTTCCAGATTTCAAAATAGATAAGCGAACAGCTTTCGAGTGGCTGGCAATGCTAGTTTGGGCCGTGGAAAAGTACACTGACAAGACAAAAGAGATCATCGCCAAAGCGGACAGTGCCAAAGGTGTGGTGGTTCTGCAAGAAAAAGAGAGGGCAATGGCACTAATTGATATTGTGATAATCATACTGGCAGTAGTCACAAGATAAGTTTGACTGACAGAGTGAAAGTCTCCCAACTTGCTCATGAGAACAGCTGCCACTGAAAAAATAAATAAAGCAGAAACAAAAAACCCACTTAAGCCACTGTGCTGCAAAGGGGGATTCCAATTCTGACCAGTATGATGCAAGTACAAGGCACTTGGCTGATGATGAGCTGCATATTCCAGGACAAACTCCTTGAGAGACTGTATGCCTTCCTGTTGGAGTTCATTCTCAAGATACTGAATCTGGATCATTGTCTTGGCTCCATCTGGGGTCACCATATTGCGTGCGACATAATCCAACCCCTGTTCTTGTAGGGAGTAATAAGAAGTTACTTTGATTGGTGATTTGTCTTCTTCGACATTAAATCGTCTCTCCAGGACTTCGGACAGTCCGAGGGCATATTCCTTACCCTGAGTATAGACAACTGACGTATCATCAGTAAAACTATGGCTGTCGTCAGTACCACCTACTCTTCCAAAAAGTGAAGCTTCCAGAATCACCCACAAGGATGGAGCAGCTCCAAAGTCGCGGGGGAAATTTCTTGCAAAAGCAGCCTGTGCCTGGGCAGCAGGAGTGTGAGGCGGAGCCTGGGCCAACAGGGGATCCTGAGACATGGTTAAAAGCGTGTTCCAAGATGCAGTTCCTAAGTAGAGTATACAAAGAATTCCCAAAACAGCAAGAGTAATTCTCGTATGACGAGCAGTCTTTGAAAGCTTGGTATTTTCGCTGTGGAAGCTTCCGTGCGAAGAGGAAAGTCCTGGTCGAATGGATGTGATATTTTGCTTGTAAGCATACGATGCCGTGGAGGCTGCTAATTTGGGTGTCATGGATTTTTTTTTCAAGGATAGTCTCTTGGCGGCAAAGGAAAAGAAAGGAGATCGGGCAGGCGAATTCAAAAAGTTCGTTGGACTGACTTCATCCTCTCCCAATTGTACTGCCTCAGGTGGTTGAGTCCACGAAGTCGCTCTGGCAGCAGGAGAGAGATGAATATCGTGCCAAGTCGGAACTGCTCCATCCTCCCGGCGTTTGGAGTGGAATGATGGTGCGGACATTGTTATTTATTTAATCACACTGCCTATATTCAATACTCGCTTAATAGTGCTCTGGATTCTGAATTGCTGCTTGGAATAGTGGGTATGATGTATGATGTATGATCTATGATCATCGTGAAATCAGTTGTCTTTCAGAGAAATTCAAATTTTAACGGTATGGCATTCTCCAAACGTCTATCTAAAAAGTAAGGTAACGCTTTCTGGTGGGTTTTATTGTTTGCATGCCTTCAGCAGATAATCTACTGTAGTAGAATATGAGAAGGAGCGAGTAATAACAGTAGTACGGTACAAGAAGAATAGGTACTCTAGTACTACTAGTAGCCACTACTACTACTAGTGTAGTGTACTAGTCTACTGTTGTTCTAGAAAGCTACTGGTGTACTACTAGCGTACTACTCTACTCAATAGATCTAGCTAGTAGTAGTGAATAGCAAGGGTAGTAGTAAGAACAGTTCTCTTGTGCGTTTGAGAGCATAAACAGCGCAATGGATCACGTTATCAGAGACTGTGTTGCTATCATTGAGCTTACAATACTCAACAATTAAATAAATATTCTTCGCTCGCTCTCTCGAGCCGATGCGAAGTTGCCATTTTTTTTTGAAAACAACTAGTTATATGCGTGGTGGTGCAAGATAAAGCAGACTTTGACGAAAAGATTATGATTATGTGGTACGAGTGTTACATCATGGTCCTCCCTCCTCGAGACAAGGATTTTGGCAAGAAATGCTGAACTTTCAATGCTCTGGAAACAAATCATAGCGAGAGCCGTGTATTGACTTGGCAATCATCACCTCCTCGTCAATCCTCTCGATGTTGCAAGTTGAGATGGAAAGAGAGAAAAAATAATAATTTTTAACAAATTTTGACTTTGATTGAGCTCTGTTACCACCAATCTGGAGATTTTCCTAGTCTTCAGATTTCCCCCCCTAAACTTGAGATTTTTCAATCTCAAGATTTTTTGATGATATTCTGTATCATCAATCTAGAGATTTTTTGTTTTTAAAGATTTTTTCTAGTATATATATATATATATATCAACAGAATGAAGAAATCAATGTTATTTGGTAAATAGATATCCTTGTCTAAGACTGCTGTTCAGTCTTGTTGTACAGAAAATTGATGCATAACAATTATACGAATGCAAATAAGTTGACAGTAGCTAAGTTACACTGTACTCAAGTAGTCTGTTTATTCCAATTAAATTAAAGTGGTTCAGCAGCTACCTCTTAAATACTACTAGCTTAAAAGAGCTTGCCCATTTTATTTTAATTCAAATAAATATGACGTTCATTCCAAAACTGCTTGACCATTTTATTTTAATTAATAAAATAGCATGAATATGGTAACTAGCACAGACTACAGTTAATAGATATCAGTAAAATACTTAGGGAAAAGTAATGAAAATAATCTCCAGTTTCCATTTCCCAAAACTCCAGACAGGAAAATCTCGACTTTGGTGGTTCCAGGTAATAGCTCCACTTGTGAAAAGCTTTATGATGACCACCCGAGTCTACAATTTCATCCCCGCTTCGGTGTTCATTTTTGGACGATACTAACAATCGTTCACTGTTCACTCTTGTAAAAAAAAAATTCCTGGTGGACCAAGACAGGGTATTTCGCAAAGTAAAGCCTGCAACGGGAACAGCAAGGCATATGAAAGGATATTATCGGCACACTTCTATGACCCAAAAAGGAATGAAGGCGATCCATGGGTAGTGGCAAGCTGTTGTTAGCACTGGCAAGAAGGATGACGAAACCTGGTTTCACGGTTTGCCGTCCCCGGATGCGTTCGATCAAGAGGAAGAAATTACGAAAATAAGTTGCAGTAATTCAACGCGTTACAATAGCAATCGTCGGAGCTCTCGACATTTCGAAGTAGCAGCAAATCGATCTGCGCGAAAGTTGAAATCGACAACATCTCGGAGTAAACGCCCACTGAAGAAGCAACCGACTTCAAGGTCTCAACAGGACGGGATTGTCGCGTCGGCTCTACGCCCTGAAAAAGAACAGCGAACACTCGAAACTAAGAACGATAGATAATAATAAGCTAAGCCGATGATCGTCCGAACGAAAAGGGAAGTCCTGTAGAAATGATAAAAGTTCATCAGGAAAAGATGCCACACCTACCACCGCGTTCGACCTCATTGTACTGGATGACCTGCATACTCCAGGATTGAATCGTGGGATACTGTACAAAAAGCAAAGATGAAGATATTGAATGTCGTGCAACTAACGCAAAGCATGTTTGCAGATCTAGAACAAGAATTGGAACTCTCAACTGTTTTTCACGCATCAGCAAAGGAGGTAAAATTGGGTCAAATCATAGCACTCCTCAGCTCATTGCTGGAGTATGAAACATCTTTTGAGTATTCGATGACCAAGGCAGTCCATTCGTTATTAAGTGAAAATATCACATCAAATAATGATACTTTGTGTCGAGCAACGACGCTTTCAGCCATGTGTCGCCTTGCCCTTCTCTCGAGAATGGTTGCCCTTCACGTGCAGCGATATTCGGAAAACCAAGAAACTTGCATATCAGAGTGGCCACTAGTTTGGTGCCAAAGAAGCAAAACAGTAGTTGTCACTCTTTTCGAAATGTTCAAGCACGAGGCGTTCGGGGTGTATTCATGTCTTATTACATCTCGAAATGAAATGTGGGAGCAGCGCCTCTATCATGTCCCCGACAAATTGAAAAATGCATTGGGGGCTGTGGGCCAAGAAGTGACGAGGAAGCGACCGATGCTCTACCTACAACTCTGCTAAAGTACGGTAGTAGAATGCTACGAAAAAATCGAGGTTGTTTTGGTCAATGATCAGGTAACTAAAATGTCAGTGTTTGGTTATATTGGAGAATATCAATCAGCGCTCTCCCAACGTGCATATCGGGCACGTGACGGAGGATTGTTTTGTAGTGGGGAGATTTCTGGGTAGGGAGCTTTTGGTAGAAGTACGCATGGTGCCAATGTGACATCTCTGAATCCAGATTTTTAAGCACTCCTGATCTATATCGAGGATGGCGAAAACGACTACACCAGCGATGAACGACGACAAGGTGTCCTTTTCGCCTTTTCGGAAGACGCTAGCCTTACAAAAATAACTATGGATACGCTTCCTTTTTCTCTGCCAAAACCCGTTACCTACATTTAGCTACGAGTGCAGGGGTTGCGTTGGACATGCATCTTCAACCACAGGAAATTCAGACGTAGTATGACCAAAATGTGAGCGCGCATGCGAAATTTTGTTGAGAGTTGAGGTGGTAAACATTGATTGATTGGTCATCAATATTCTCGACAAAGCGCCGTTAGAAGCAACCCTATCGTTTTGCGCATCGCCGAGAGTTTCAATTGCTGTGGTCGACACTGGCGCGGAATGGGCCAGAGAATGTTGAGCTATCCGAGTTCAACGCTATGCGGAACTGCGGAACAAACGTGCTACTAGCTAGTACTAGTAACAAGCGGTCTTCGCAGTAATTAGAACTAAGGATTATCTTCTGGACAACAGCAACAACAACAACATCAAAAGAACCTGAATTTACAGAATACTACTGTAGACTACAGGACACGCCACATTTTCTATTGCAACATGTTTCACACCATACAAATCTAAGATACACGCTGTGTTCTATTGTATCCTCAACAGGAAGCGTAAATCTCCTCAGAGGAATTCTGGACTTCTTCAGGTTAATAAGGAGTAGCCCAAGGAAATCCATCGGTGGCTGTCAACTTGAAGGAACATTTGAGATTAGGTCACTCGTGTGGACAACAAAATAGTCCGTCTAGCTAAATACAACAATACCATCAGAAAATGGCCAGAATTACCAGTTCTCTTACACGGCAGCGACGTCGTGGTATGGACACCAAGAGGATATTGGCCTTTGTGACAGTGAGTCTGCTGGCAGTGTACCGAATTCTCCGATGGATGCTTTTTCCCATCGCCGACTCCACGACAACACTTTCCGAGCTTCATCATACAAGATTGAAGCATTCGGAACAACAACTTTCGGATTCTCTGGTAGCTCATTCAACACCAATATCTATCCCTTCTAAATTTCCGTTAATTGCCATGGACGAACCAGACTCAAATAAAGGCACGCCCCTGGAAGGCTCCATTCAACGACGACAAAACTTTCGATCGCGTCTTGATCCTGAGTTGCCGAAATGGATACGCGACTACGTTCAGTGGCACCGAACAGTGCGTGAAGAGTTTCCCGGAAACCAACTCTTTGAAAACCCAAAAGCTCCCAATGTTCTCATACGAACGTGCTTGGGACTTTGCGGGGGATTGCATGACCGTCTCGGGCAGTTGCCTTGGGACCTGTATTTAGCCAATCAAACAAAAAGGGTCTTATTTGTGAAGTGGTTTCGACCAAAACCGATCGAAGACTTCTTGATTCCCAATGCCCTTAATTGGAGCATGCCACCTGATATACAAAACTTTGATCGTATGCAGAGTGTCAAGCATGAAATTACAGACATGTTCGAAGGCACGGACGATTCACGCCCGGAAGCTGATTTTTGGACAAAACACTTGGACCGTTGCATCAAGAGGGCAAATCATGGCGAATATACCGATGTCAAGATCTTACGACATCGGATTCTGGGACATCTGAACGAAGACGTCTTGGAAGCGAGATTACAAGCCCTGGGAGAAACAGACATGATCCACAATACACCATCCTTTGGAAAACTTTTTTTCATGTTTTTCCATCCCGCCCCAGCCATTGAATTAGAACTAGAAGATGTGTACTCATCGTTGCGTATCAAGCCGGGACAATATTCGGCCGTGCATTGTCGTGTTCGTCATCCAAAGGCATTTTCTAAGAAGATTGGGGTGTAAGTATGCGGCTAATGGCGCCGTCAACCTTTTTGTTTGGCTATTTCTTTGTTTTTCACTGACTCTTTTTTTGATATCCAATTCCTGTTGTTGATATCACAGTGTGAAAGGGGTACGTTCTAATGCGTGGCTACATTGATGACAATGATGATCAACACACACTAACACTGCTATTCCGTTTTTCGATTGCTGAAGAAATGGGATGCATACCCTGCGGATAAGACTGGACTGCCTTGGGAGGGTCAAACGAGAGATTTTGCTGTCGAAACGGCTACAGAAGCATTGCAGTGCGCCAAAGAACGCTTGAAGACCCCAAAGGAACCAATTTACTTCTTTTCAGACTCCAACGATTTGGTACGCTACATGTCTCGTCAGCTCCAAAATAAAACCTTTGTTACGGCTAACCACACTCTTTTGAAAGGTAGTGCGGTCGATTGGGCCGCCCTAAAGCAAGTTGAGTCATCCAACGTCGTGGCTCGCGAAGTGGACCTGGAAAATACTCACATTGACAAACAAAAAGGTCGACCGCCTCCGGCTTACTACGGCACATTTGTAGACTTGTTTCTTGCCATCAATGCACGCTGTATTACATTCGGGGTGGGCTTTTACGCAGTCTTTGCCGCCAAAATTTCTGGAATCAAATGCAAACAGCTCTACACGGAGGAAGCATGGGGTGGATCCGAAACGAAAGCCTTGATGGCCGATGTTTGTAAGAAATAGGGCAATGTAATTGCTCCCAAAGTTCCCTCCTACTGGACTTGGCGAAAACGCTGTTGTGACTCCTATACTCAATTGCTCCCAAAGTTCCCTCCCACTGGATTTGGCGAAAACGCTGTTATGACTCCTATACTATTCTTGGATTATTGCTTGGCTGTCGGTACTTTTGGTATTGTATCATGAGAAAATCTCCCTCCCTTACACAAATGCCGAAATTAGTGCTATGCAGCTTCGGACGTGTTTGAAAGCTGCACGCTTTACAACAACATAGGCCGCCAACGCCTTTTTCCAACATTCATGGATTGCAATGACCTCTGCTGTTCTCCTTTCGTTCACACAGGGACGCGATGCGCTATCATGTTGCAGACACAATAATTAATGCAGGGACCAAGGTTTTTACTACCTGTTCTTCCTGGGTAGTCGACTAGTCTACTAGTACTACCACTCCCATGGTACTGCGATTATTAGGTAGTAGTACCAGCGGTAGTACCGTACCTCCGACCAGGTACTAGTACCACGTAGACCAGATTAAAGAGACCAAGTGCCGTACGAATTACAGTAGTCTACTAGACTAGTAGAAAGAATATGTTGCTTCCAGTTCCTCACCATGACCATACGGTATCTTCGTTAATGACGTGTGCTCGATGGAACTTACGAATAGCAGTACAGAACCAGACCTCGAGCATTCGTGTCCAGCACATGATGGTAGTGGTGCATAATATTATTACTACTACCAGTAGTCTACTACTCCTATCATTTGCATGATGCAATTCGTGACTTGAAAATTTGCAATTACAACAACTTTAAAACTTCCCAACCCTAAATTTTCTGAATTTGCATTGACAGTGACGATTTCGATTCCTCGCTAATAAATAAACAGTGCTTGCTTTTACGAACGAGCACGTACATTTCACGGCACAACACTTTTCTGTGACCGCCTACATGGTAACAGGTACTAGCTAGTAGTACCAGTACTCTACTAGTAGAGTACCGTACCAGCTCGTACTACCAGGGTAGTGGTATGCAGGCATGCAACGGCATTACATCATTACCAGTACCAGGCACCTACTAGTAAAAGCCAGCATCGGAGAGAATCGAGAGTTTGCTGCGTATTGTTACCTACCGGTAGTACAGTATTACTCTACTAAAAGTTAAACCTCCGACTAGGCCTAATAGTAGCGTAACCATAAGAGTATAATTCATAATACCACACGGGCAGGATCACACAAATAATAACAAATCATCACCAACAATTGTTGCTACTCTTATCAAGTAGCTAAAGTATTGCCTAACATTGTATCCCTTGGCTCTTACCAATAACACTCGTTGCAGGAGTGCTCAGAATAGCCGTTTCTCCGCTCTTTGAGATTGGAAACGAAAAAGCGTTCGCTTTTGACCACGCATAACGACCGAACCACATACATACACGGTGCATCCATGGCCATAATTCGAATGATTAGCAGTTCAACTCCTGCCTCCTCTGACAAAAACAATAACAACACATCTTCTCGTCCCCCAATCACCACCGCTATCAACAACAGCACCGGTTCCACCACTAGTAGCAGTAGCAGTAGCAGCAGTATTAACATGGTTGCTTCTCCCTTACACCTCAGTCCCTATCACGCAGACGCCCAGCGTCACCGCTCTTGCATTTCCTCTTCATTTAATCATAGTAACAGCAAGGCAATGCTCCCAACCGCCACACAAGAAGTCGACATTCACAACATGGTCAATGTGGATGATCCGGCTGTGGCAGGTTTCTTTGCGTCCATGTCCGACGACGAACAGTCTCTCACCTTGCCCAACGACATGGCCAACCTTTCGCTTCACCATCAAAGCGAGACTAACAAATCTACTAAACACAACAACAAGGTTGTATCCTTTGGCAGTGTCGACGTGCGTTGCTACGACGTTATCATGGGTGATCATCCCTGTTGTACGGTCGGTTGTCCTGTCTCCTTGGGATGGGACTACACTGAAAGTGGCACAAAAGCTTTGGAAGACTTTGAAGCATCCCGGTGTCAATGTCGTCGCCCCACGCGGGATGCGTTGCGCATGACGTACGACCAACGACGTGCTTTGCTGGAAGAGTCCGGCGTTAGTGCCGGAGAAGTGCGATGTCAAGCACGCAAGTTGCACCGGGAACGATCCTGTCGACGACAATCTCGTAGCAAAGCTTGTGCGGCCTTTTTTCATCAGTCTAATGCTGCCGCTGCAAGCAGTGCTGTTGATTCTGTGGAAGCGTAGCTAAAGAGATTGACGATTTGTCTAGCCTCCGGCAGAACACACAACGGCACGACTACCAATCTGAAAAGGCACTCACGCTGACTGATATTTTGATGCACAAACACAAAAACAGAAGTTCTCATAGTTTCCAATAGCGAGATCAAGCACTCAAAGAAGCTTTTTTGATCTAACAAAACACAGTTCCAACACTCATGTATTTCTTATAATTAGTCGCTACTAGCTTGCTGCTAACTGGTATATAAAAATATGCCATATGCTAGACTTTGTCTAAGCGTGGCCGTGTAAACCGCCGTGGATGGGTCCAACGCTACCTGTATTGCTGGCAGTGTCTTGGGCCGCTCGACGCTCCTCAATTCCGAGCTGGAGGCACGCGTTCCCACCTTTTTGACGTGAAAGGATTTATAATGTCACTTGTATCCAACGCGAAAACAACTTCCAAGTCAACATAGCAAACAACACACGCAAGTAGATCATGCCGTTTTTAGGAAACTAGATTTTTAGCATTGGATGTCGCAACTCACCGCAACAATCTGAATGAATAATCGAAAAAGTATTGATTTATTTGAATTTGAAAGACACGCGTACCGGAGAGCCTTTGCTTCAAGACAGGTCAATAGTGTTCGTTGTTTGAACTTGGTGAGCTGAAAACGTGATTTAGCTGGAAACATAATTCAAAACTTAGTAGTGGTAGTACTACTAGCAGCTGTTTCTTCGATGTGAAGCTTGGCTATCTATTTTGCTTTGAAGGCGTGATAGCAAACAAAAAAGCTATGGTCTTCAACAATTGTTGTACTGGAGCGATACGTTGGTCTTTTCAGACACAGAGACAGCCTGCTGTGCGAAAATTGGCGAACCGTTCACCGAAAATATATTTCAATGTTTTGGTGAGGATTGCCGCGTTTCGACCGAAAAAAGAAAGTCCTTTGAGTACAGTACAGCTACGCCTGAGCACTAGCAGTGGCTAGCGAACTGCTAGAGTAGTGCTGCAGCACTTTCCGCCAAGTTGGTCTCTTAGCTCCGCAGCTGCCTCGCAAATATGATTTTCTCGATCGACTGCGGCCTCAGGGACATTTGTACTGTAAATGCAAGTTTTAAAGGATCGATGCTGAACGGTAAATTGACTTTTTGTCCCCGCGTGTCATCCAAAACATACCCAGATTTAGGACCATTGCTGTCCAAAACTTCTTGCTCTGAATCTTTCAACTTGGTATCAGAAATACGAAGTGCAAACAAAAAGTTTGAAAAGCTTTTGATGGTCGATCGTGCCACTTCATAAAGAGTTCCGCCGACGCTTAGACGAAAGCCAACAAAACTATAACACCCGTGCAATACAATAGTCACAGCTTCCCGGTAATGAAGTCAAATTTACAAACGTTTGCACCTGCACTGGCCGGAGAAGCGTTGAGTTGTATTCCATGATCTATATGATAATTTAGCATCTATCTATTCGGGAAAGCGGCAATGTGAGCATCAGCGTTGAAGGAAAGCATCCAAGAGGAATCGACATCTTCTCGCATGCAAGAAGCACGTTGGTGTTCTAATCAATTCACTCACTCGCGACGTGAAGAAAATTGTAATAACGAGAAATAAGATTCGTGCTTACACCACAATGTCATGCAAGATTTGCTTCTTGTATTGTTACTTCTTTTTAAATACCAGCAGGCGCAAGCGATAACACTCTTTTCGTATATGATGTGTTATAAAGGCAATGAATTTGCTTTTGATAAAGGTCGCTTTTGTTGTTGTTGCTGTTGTTGCCTGCGCCTTGAAAATTCCCTCCCCCGGTAAGGCCACGATTCCAACACTTTCTGAACGTGTTTCTCCAATTGTTGTCGATAAAAAAGTGCGGCTTTGGTTTTGTATCGCATGAGTGTCACGTTTTCCGATGTAATGGCTCTACCTTGCACAGTTGAATGCGTCTGATCGCACAAATTGTGCCTGGTAAAAAAGGTTTTTAATTGGGCATTCCCTCCTTCCAACATGGTTAAAACATCCTGCAGGGACCAATCGTCCATCGTAATGGATCGAACACAAGATACCTGTAGCAGCAGTTTACGTCGCAGCAGTTGATAGTTAGCCAAAAATTGTTTGCAGAGGATTAGTTTGATTCCACGAGTGCTGGTTTTTCAATATACATTTTCAGATGACAAAACGAACCTGAACACCCAAGCTCCGGTGTTGTCCCGAACATTGTAGACACAACAATGCCCCAAATGTCACGGAGGCCCATTGTGGATGGTTGGCTCCACAATCAATGCATTGATTGGCTCCCTCAATATTCATCAGCATGGCATGGCAGGCAGGTGGAAAGGCGTGCTGTTTCGGATCGTGACCATTGGCTTTAAGTCGATCCAATTCCAGGGACGCCATTTCCAATAACTGCGGGGTAATGTTCACGCTACTGCTGTCACTTTCTTGTGATGACACAGACGGTGGCATGTTGTTGTATTATTTGTTGGCGGCTTTATTGCTGAAGGCTTGAATGTTGAAGAAGAAAACAATACAAAACAATACAATATAATATAGTAAATCAATACTAAGAAATGGAACACGTTTGTCTCTTCTTAGACACTGTTTCTTGCCTGCACACGAGATACCTGTAAAACAAAGGAAGAAATATTAAGTAAATGAACGAAATAAACAAGCAAATACGAGCAAACGCTTCCTTATTTTGGGGACAGGCCACACGCTTGCGTCAAGGGTCAAGGGGTTGTCATTTAATTGTCAAACCAATCACATCAAAATGGATCGCCCCTTCCGTTGGTTCAGTTCCAAATCACGCCACGTTATGAGTAATTGAATATACCTGTAAATGGATTGATGGCAGCTACCTGTGGTGAATGGAGGTCGCAGCGCTTAGTCGTATTATCTGTGGCCATTGTATGTTCATCAGCAGGAATTTTGTTTGCTGGAAAGACCGACCGATGAGACTCCGACAAGACACCACAAAAGAAGACGCACACTTTCAAAAATAGTTAGGGTCAAGATTACCGTAGCTAGTATGGTAGGCAGTAGTCTACTACCCTAATACTACGAGTATCAAGTAGTAGTATCGTAAACACGTACTTGTTCAATATTATGGCCAAGCACCGATGATGGGATTGGCTTATTTTTTGATATTTTTTTCTAGTAGACCACTAGACCTCCGCCTACTACTATAAGTACTAGAGTCAGCATCAACCCAAGATCCAAGATACGCCTACCTGAGTACCGCATTACAGGACTGGTCGCAAGTGAAGAAAGGCAACAGCAGCAAAGCAACAATATCTGGTCGACTGACTCTTTCTAAAGATGCGGTATCCTATCTTTTTGTTGCTGTGTTTGGGGAATGTTTCGGTGGGAGCCTTTCAAGCCCAATTTTCGACAAAGTTCAATGCAATCAAGGTGTCTCACTTGCCACAACGATTATCCTTCTCCAAAGCACAGAAAGCATTCTCTCTTCACGCTTTCCACAACAACGACAGTGTCAATGAAGATGCTCCCAAACAACACTGCAGTGTCCGGCGAACGCACTTAAATTTGACGGCATGGAAGCTGATCGCAAAGGCAATGGCAACGATATGCCTTTTCTCGGCAGCATTGTTCCTGGCACCACCTCTGAAACAACCTGCTTCTGCTGCCGGGTATGGATCCCTCAGTAAAGAGCAGAAGGCAGTTGCTGAAGCCTGGAGGCTTGTCGACAACAGCTTCATTGATAGAACCTTTAACGGACAGGACTGGTTCGAGATGCGACAGACCCTAGTCAAACAAAAATACAAGTCTATGGACGAAGCTCGGTCTTCGATTGATAAATTGGTGGCCAGCCTCGGGGACAAGTACACGCGGTATCTGCCTCCCAGTAAATATCAATCTATTGTCGATAGTGCCCAAGGAACAGTAGCGGGGGTAGGAATTGAAATATCGGTCAACAAACAAAACAAAGTCATTGCGTCGGACGTAGAAGCTTCGTCACCAGCCGCCAAGAGTGGGATCAAACCCGATGATGTATTTTTGGAGGTCGATGGAACTACCTTTGATGAAAAGTCAACACCTGACGATGTAGCCACGCGACTTCGTGGACAACCGGGGAGCAAGGTGGGTGTCGTCATGCAACGAGGCGACGAGAAATTGGATTATATTATTACACGCGCTCCCATTACCGTTACTTCCGTCAAAAGCTACCTGTCCAACCAGTCGGGTGTGGGTAAGGTGGGGGTAATTCGCATCAAGAGTTTTTCGTCCACCACACAAGAAAAAGTTCTAGAGAAATACAACGAGTTGAAAAAGGGAGGAGCTCAAGCAATTCTCTTTGATCTAAGATCCAACCCCGGTGGTTTATTGCCGGGGGGTGTTGACACGGCAAGCCTATTTCTTCCCAATGATAAACCAGTGGTGTTTGTGACCAGTAAAACAGGCGTCATCGACAGCCAAAAGACACTGAAGGATGGGATTGATCTTACTATACCCCTGGCAATACTCGTGGACTCTCAGACAGCTTCAGCAGCTGAAGTCTTTTCGGCGGCTCTGAAAGAGAACGGAAGAGCTCTCGTAGTGGGCGAGAAGACTTTCGGAAAGGGAATCATTCAAACAATTCGTCCGCTGTCTAACGACAATGGAGGGATTGCCATTACAGTAGCAAAATATGAGACTCCATTGCACAATGATATCAACAAAGAGGGCATTGTTGTAGACATTGGAGCACCTGTAGAATGCCCCAAGGATGATGCCTTAGCATGTGTACCCGCCAAAGCATTCAAAGATCCTTAAATAGCGGTATACTAAAGCCATAAATACCAGTCGCTTCTTGCTCTAAAAATGAAAAGCGGTGTGGTAATACTTCATATCCAGCAGCGTAACAAACACAGTTATCGCGCCGTCGCCAAAATTGGAGAATCGACCAAATCTTGAAAACAGAAAATCGGTACGGGTATTCGAGTAGCTTTTATTGGGCATAGCTTTTCGCCAGTTCGATGATCGGTCGCAGAGTTCTATGGGTTGGTGATGGGTCGTCGAAAGTTGATTGCTACTACCAGGTACCGTACCTGTTACTCGAGTAGTACCATATCTGACTCATTTCAATCACAAGAACAAAACTCTTTTAGGTTTGATAAACCACGGTATCTGATTCAGCAATCCCCTTACACAGTACTAGTAGTAGTACCTGGTACATCACGCACTGCCTCGCTCAACCTACTACTGGTGGTACTGTACTACCAGTACTACTACTACTAGTTAGACTAAAATAGTACCGTACCTGGTAGACTATTACTAGTCTAAATGCAATTACCAGGTACGTAGTCTACTACCAGCACTAACTACTAGTAGGAGAGGGTAAACCTACTACTCCCTCTGTAATGGAAAACATGAAGCATGTCGCATGCCTTGCCAGTAGCAGTTAAATTGCAGTGTAGTACATTTCTACAGGGATTCTACAGGGGACATGCATCCTTGGTCCCACAG
>Ga0100391_1001190_pt1 | contig 29294 bp, 23 predicted proteins | sample CryGeymeta201515_FD_81541 | JGI IMG/M metagenome (GOLD analysis project Ga0100391, IMG submission 81541) | Groundwater microbial communities from Crystal Geyser aquifers in Utah, USA - Crystal Geyser metaG 2015-15 | ecosystem: Environmental > Aquatic > Deep subsurface > Groundwater | place: USA... | reverse complement strand
GCTTCGGTCACGCCGATGTCGAACGCGGCCGAGATCCTGACGATCCCCTGCATCGGCCCGGGCACGGCCTTGTTGCCGGGGGAGGGCGACGCGCTTGACCGCGTGGCGCAGACCTTTGTGCCGCTTGCCTTGCCCGAGGCCCCCACCGGTGTCGGCTTCTGCATGGCGATGTCGCGGGACTGGCTGGCGCGGATTCCGCGCCTCGATACCGCGTTCGGACGGGGATACGGGGAAGAGGTCGATTGGTGCCAGAAGATCGCCGCACTTGGCGGGCGCCACCTGTGCCAGCCACACGTGGTGGTGGAGCATGTCGGCGGCCAGAGCTTTGGCAGCGCTGCGAAGGCTGAGGCCGTGCGCCGGGGCAACGCGTTGATCGCACGGCGCTATCCCGGTTATGATGCGGCGGTACAGAAATTCATTGCCAATGATCCGCTGGCAACGCCGCGCCTTGCCCTTGGGATCGCGCTGGCCGGGCTTCGGGTCGAGCCGCTGCCGGTCTTTCTTGCCCATTCCGCCGGGGGCGGGGCCGAACTTGCCCTTGAGGTCGAGATTGCGCAATCGCCTGCTGCCGTCGTGATCCGGGTCGGCGGCCCATTCCGGTGGCAGGTGGAAGTGCATGTGGGCGCGGAGGTGATGACCGGACGGACCGAGGATCTTGCGTGCATTCGCGCGATGCTGGCTCCGGTGGGGCGGCTGCGGCTGATCTATTCCTGCGGGTTCGGCGATCCGGATCAGGTTACCTTGCCCGAGGCCCTGCTGTCCCTGCGGCGCGACGCGAAGGATGATGTCGTCGAGGTGCGGCTGCACGACTACCTGCCGTTGTCGCCCTGCTACACGCTGGTGCCCGAGGAGGTCTTCGAGGGGTTGCCGGAGGTGGGGTCCGTCCATCCGGCGCATCTGGCGCGCCGCCCGGACGGGACCTTCGTGCCCCTGGCGGAGTGGCGCGATGCATGGGGTGCGCTTATGCTGGCCGCGCAAGAGGTTACGGCCTTTTCGCAGGCCGCGCTTGACCTGGTGCAGGCCGTCTACCCCGCTGCGGCCTACAGGCTGCGCCCCCACAAACTTGCGGTGCCGATCCGTGCGGCAAGACCGGGTCGCCCTGACTGTGTCGGCGTTCTGGGAAACATCAACCAGCACAAGGGCGCGCTGGTTCTGAGGCGGATCGCGCGGCGGAACCCGACACTCGATTTCATCATCGTTGGCCACGCCGACAGCGCGATTTCCTTTCCGCGCAACGTGTTGATCCACGGCGGCTACCACCCGGACGAGATCACGGACCTGACCGAACACTATCGCATCGGCGGCTGGTTGATGCCGGCGATCTGGCCCGAGACGTTTTCCTTCGCCACCCGTGAAGCGTTGGCAACAGGGTTGCCCGTCGTGGGCTTCGCCCTGGGCGCGCAGGCCGAGGCGCTGGACGCGGCGGCGAATGGCTTCACTGTGCCGCTGGCGCCGACGGACACCATGGCGGAGCGTCTGTTCGACGCCCTGCGCCAGGTACAGGCGGCAGCATTGGATGCTAGCGCAGGCGCTGTCCGGATTCGGTATTGAAGAAGTAGGCATCGTTCGCGTCGAACGCGAGGCGCACGGCCGCGCCGGATGCGGGGGCGCTTTGGTCATGGCTCTCGACCACGATCCGGCTGCCATCGGCGGCCATCACATAGTGATAGCTGATGCCGCCCAACCGCTCGGACAGGTCGATGCGGTGCGTGTCGCCTTCCACCAGTGTCAGCTTGTTGGGCCGGAAGCCGACCGTCACCGGGCCGTCATCGACAAGGGTGCCGGGCGCGCGCAGGGCTTCGCCGCCGAGGCCCGGCACGGTGACGGTTCCGGCGGCATGGAAGCCTTCGAAGAAATTCATCGCTGGACTGCCAATGAAACCGGCCACAAACCTGTTGTCAGGATCGTTGTAGAGGTCGAGCGGCGCACCGACCTGTTCGATCTTGCCCGCGCGCAGCACGACGATCTTGTCGGCCAGCGTCATCGCCTCCACCTGGTCGTGGGTGACGTAGACCATGGTGGCCCCGATCTCCTTGTGCAGGCGTGCGATTTCGACCCGCATTTCAACCCGCAGTTCAGCGTCGAGGTTGGAGAGCGGTTCGTCGAACAGGAACACTTCGGGGCCACGCACGATGGCGCGACCGATGGCGACGCGCTGGCGCTGTCCGCCGGACAGGGCCTTGGGCTTGCGGTCGAGGTAATCGTCCAGCTTCAGGATGCGCGAGGCCTCGGCTACCTTGGTGGTGATCTCGGCCTTGGGGTGTCCGGTCATTTTCAGGCCGAAGCCCATGTTTTCCGACACGGTCATGTGGGGATAAAGGGCGTAGGTCTGGAACACCATCGCCACGCCGCGTTGTGCCGGATCCGCATGGGTCACGTCGCGCCCGCCGATCTGGATCCGGCCTTCGGTGGTGTCTTCCAGCCCCGCGACCATGCGCAGGAGCGTGGACTTGCCGCAACCCGAGGGTCCGACGAAAACGCAGAACTCACCGTCGTCCACCGTCAGGTCGACGCCGTGGATCACTTGCGTGTTGCCGTAGCGCTTTATGACATCGTTTAGTTGCAGACCCGACATGGTGAGCTTCCTTTCGGCTTATTCGGCAGCGTCGGGAAAGCGCCAATCCTGCGCCTCCCGTGCGATATGGTCGACCGCCGAGTGGATGCGGGGCAGGTGGGCATCGAGCCCGGCGAGGGTCGTGCGTTCTGTCGAGGACGTGACGGAGACTGCACCAAGGACGCGTCCATTGCGCGTCAGGACGGGGACGGAGACACAGATGATCCCCGGTTCGTGCTCTTCACCATCATAGGCGTGGCCGAGCGCGACGATTCGCTGCAATTCGTCGCGCAGGGCCTCCGGGGTTGTCAGGGTCTGCGCTGTGAAAGCGTGATAGCTTTGCTGGCGCAGGATCGGGTCCAACTGCGTATCGGGCAGGAACGCGATCATGGCCTTGCCGACGCCGGTGCAATAGGCGGGCGCGACCTTGCCGGCCTGCGAATACATCTTCAGGGGGGCTCGGGCGTTGATCTTGTCGACGTACAGCACCTGTCCGCCATCCAGTTGTGCAAGGTGGATGGTTTCGCCGATCTCGGCCGACAAGGCCTCCAGGTAGGGGCGCGCCACGGGGGCGAGAGAGGCGCTTTGCCACGCTGAATGGGCCAGTCGCACAAGGCGCAATCCCGGGGCATAGGTCTGCCGGTCGGGATCGAAGACCAGCATGCCTTGCTTGGTCAGCGACTGGACCAGTCGGTAGAGCGTGGCCTTGGGAAACGGGCTGTCGGACAGAAGTTCACCGAAGCGCACCGGGCGGCCATAGGCGGCAACGGCATCGAGCACGGCAAGTGCCTTGCCCACCGTTCCATCCGCAGTGTCGGCCCGTTCGCGCGCCACGATCACTCCTCCCGCTTCCGTCACCCAGTCGGCCTCCCCGCCGAAAGCGCCGACATCGGTTTTGGCCGAACGGGCGCGCTTTGGTGTTGACAAGACTAGGCCCATTCGGGGTAGCATTTCAATATAAGAAACAAAGTTTCACATAATGAAACTGAATGACATCAGGATCACCAGGGAGGACACCATGCGATCCATCTTCAAGACTGGCGCCGCGGCGCTGGCTGCAGCCACCATGCTTTCCGGCGCGGCATATGCCGACGCCCACGGCGTTTCCGGCCCGCTGCGCATCTTCTCGGACATGTCGAACCCGGCACCGCGCGCGGTGATGGAAGACATGGTCGCCCGTTTCACGGCGGAAAACCCTGGCGTCGAGGTCGAGTTGGTCATCACCGACCGCGAGGCCTGGAAGACCCAGATCCGCAACGTCCTGCAATCCGGAACCGCCGATGTGGTGAACTGGTACGCGGGCAACCGCATGGCTCCCTATGTGGAGGCGGGCCTGTTCATGGACATCTCCGAGCTGTGGGAAAGCGGCGGGTTGACGGAGACACTGGCCTCCACCCAGGGGTCGATGACCATGGATGACGGCATCTGGGGTGTGCCTTACACCTATTACCAGTGGGGTGTTTACTATCGCGAGGACATCTTCGCAGAGCTTGGCCTGAGCGCGCCGACAACGTGGGAAGAAGAGCTGGCAAACTGTCAGGTCATCGTGGATTCGGGCCGCGCCTGCTATACCATCGGAACCAAGTTCCTGTGGACCGCAGGCGGCTGGTTCGACTACCTCAACATGCGCACCAACGGTTACGACTTCCACATGGCCCTGACCGCTGGCGAGGTCGAATGGACCGATCCCCGCGTCCGTGCCACGTTCGAAAACTGGGCAACCCTGATCGAGATGGGCGGTTTCATCGCGGATCATCAGACCTATAGCTGGCAGGAAGCGCTGCCCTTCATGGTCAATGGCGAAGCGACCGCCTACCTGATGGGCAACTTCGCCGTGGCGCCGCTGCGCGAGGCGGGGCTGTCCGACGACCAGTTGGGCTTCTACCAGTTCCCGCAGATCGACCCGGCGATCGAGATGGGGGAAGACGCACCGACCGACACCTTCCACATCGCGGCCAATGCCGAAAACGTGGAAGCGGCCGAGGCATTCCTGCTGTTCGTCACCTCGGCTGAAAACCAGACGCTGATCAACAACGGCGCCAATCTGGGCCAGTTGCCGGTCAACTCGGAAGCGGGCGTGGATGATGACGAGTTCCTGAACGCAGGTTTCGACATGCTGTCGAACCGGGCAACGGGCGGCATCGCGCAATTCTTCGACCGGGACGCTCCGGCCGAGATGGCGCAGGTCGCGATGCAGGGCTTCCAGCAGTTCATGGTCGATCCCTCGACGCTGGACCAGGTGTTGCAGATCCTCGAAGGCGCGCGGCAGCGGGTCTATTGAGGATTATTTCAGCAGGGCGCGGATTGACCGCGCCCTGCTCCTCGGTGGGGTGAACCCCGCCCTGCAGGCTGCGGCGACGGGCGGGCGCCATCCAACGCCAGTCACTGCGCACCCGACCTGACCTTCCCAGCAAGGACCGGATCCATGGCCACAGTCGCAACGGATACCCCCGTCTCCGCCCCGGCACCGGGACCCCGGCGTTTCAGTCAGCAAGCGGTAGCGCCTTGGCTGTTTCTTCTGCCGGCCTTCCTGTTCTTCGCGATCTACGTCCTGATCCCCATTGGCCAGAGCTTCTACATCTCGACCTTCAACTGGAATGGCCTCTATTCCCCTGAATTCGCTGCCGTCGAAGGTTCCGACATGACGGACCAGGCGTGCCGCGACCTTGGCAATCGGGCTTCGCGCACCGAGGGCTGTGCAGCGACCGGAGAGACGTTCTGGACCGCCGAATATGTCGGCTTGGAGAATTACAGGAACCTCTGGACGGACCCGTTCTTCTGGACGTCGCTGAAAAACAACGTGATCTGGCTGCTGCTCTACTTCCTCGCGATCCCCGGCGGGTTGATGATCGCGCTGTTCCTGAACCAGGCAGTCGCGGGCATCCGGCTCTACAAGTCGCTGTTCTTCTTTCCCTTCGTGTTGAGCCAGGTGGTCGTGGGTCTTGTCTTCTCGTGGTTCTACCTGCCGAATGTCGGTTTGCTGAACGTGGCGCTGGGATGGTTCGGGATCGGTTCCATCAATGTGTTGGGCAACAATGATCTGGCCACCTATGGAATCATCGCCGCCGGTCTCTGGCCGCAAACGGCCTATTGCATGATCCTTTATCTTACCGGTCTGAACGCCGTGGACCCCGAACAGATCGAGGCCGCCCGACTGGACGGCGCCAAGGGACCGAAGATGCTGTGGTATGTCGTGTTGCCGCAGCTTTGGCCCGCGACCTTCATCGCCATCGTGGTCACGGTCATCGGCGCGCTGCGGTCTTTCGACCTTATCACGATCATGACGAACGGGGGGCCGGGGTTCTACAACACCTCCGTTCTGGCGTTCTACATGTATGACGTGGCGCTGTCGGAGTTCGGCTTCCGGATGGGATATGGCTCGGCCATCGCGGTGATCCTGTTCCTGATCATGATGATCTATATCGCCGGGTTCCTTTGGAAGATGTGGCGCGACGAGAGGGTCGGCTGATGTTCCCACGCCCAATCCAGGCCTATTCCCGCCCGGTTCAATTGACCTATCAGGCGATCCTGCCAGCGGCGCTGATCCTGTGGCTGATCCCCTTGCTGGCGGTGATGTGGTTCTCCATCAAACCTGGCGAGGATTTCACTCAAGGCAATTACTGGGGCTGGCCGGAGAATGGCCTTGCCGGGTTCGCGAATTACTGGCTGGTCTTCACCGGCTCGGACATGCCGCGTTACCTGTGGAACTCGGTCGTCATCACGGTGCCGACAATGTTCGGCGCGGTGGCGTTGTCGTGCATGACCGGCTTCGCGCTTGGAGTGTACCGCTTCAAGGGCAACCTCCTGATCTTCTTCATGTTCGTGGCGGGGAACTTCGTCCCGTTCCAGATCCTGATGGTGCCGGTGCGCGACCTGACGGACCAGATGGGCCTGTATGACACGCGCCTTGGCCTGATCCTGTTCCACATCGCGTTCCAGACCGGGTTCTGCACGCTGTTCATGCGGAACTTCATCCGCGCCCTCCCGCGCGAGTTGATCGAGGCCGCCCGCGTCGAAGGCGTCAGCGAATACCGCATCTTCTGGTATGTCGTGCTGCCCCTGATGCGGCCTGCCATCGCGGCGCTCTGCGTGCTGATCTTCACCTTCATCTGGAACGATTTCTTCTGGGCCGTGGTCTTGACGCAATCACCCGAAAGTCAGCCGGTCACGGCGGGCATCACTGCGTTCAACTCGCAATTTCGGGCGATGTATCATCTGATGAGCGCGGGGAGCATCGTGGCCGCGATCCCGCCGGTGGCGATGTTTTTCCTGATGCAGAAGCATTTCATCGCGGGCCTGACCCTGGGCGCGGTGAAGTGATGGATGGAGGTGCGCAAGTGACCGTCCGCACCTGGCGGCTGGATGACGGTGGACGTCAGACCATGGTGCTGGCCGCCGCGGGCGACCGCCTGCCACAGGTTGTCTATTGGGGCGCGCCCTTGCCGCCTGCGGAGGATCCGAGCACGCTCCATGCCGCCCATGAACTGGATGTGACGGGCGGGATGCTGGACGAAAACCCGGACCTGTCACTTTGCCCCGAGGCCGCGCGCAGTTTTCCCGGCCAGCCCGGCCTGATCCTGCGCGACGGAGACGGTACGCCCTTGCTGCCGAAATTCAGCTTCGAGAGCGAGACACAGGATGCAGCGGGGCTGACCCTCGGCTACCGCGATGCCGTGCATGGACTGACGCTTCAATTCCTGTTCACCACCGATGCCTCCACGCGAGTGATCACCGCAAAGACGCGCCTCGACGCGACGTCCCCCATGTATCTGCACTGGCTTGCGGCGCCGGTCCTGCCCGCGCCGCAGCATTCTGGCGAGATGATCGACTTTGCAGGGCGCTGGACCGGCGAATTCCAACCCAGCCGAACGGCATGGTCCCCCGGCATGCGCTACCGCGAGAACCGAACCGGGCGCACCGGGCACGAGCATTTCCCCGGCCTGCTGGTCCCGTGCACCGGTTGCACCGATACGCAAGGGGAGGCATACGGCTTCCACTACGGTTGGTCCGGCGGTCACAGGATGATCGCGGAAGAGCTGCCCGATGGGCGTCGCCAGATCCAGTTCGGACACGCGGCGCGGATGGAAACGCAGGCAGCGAACCGGTTCGAATCCGCCACGCTTTATGTCACCTATTCCCGCACCGGCCTGAACGGTTGCGCGGTCAGCTTCCAGCGCCACCTGCGCGACCGGATCGTGACATGGCCCCGGCCCGATGCCCCCCGCCCAGTGCATTACAATTGTTGGGAAGCCGTGTATTTCGACCACAAGCTGCCTGTTCTGAAGGACATCGCCACCCGTGCCGCCGATCTTGGCGCGGAGCGTTTCGTTCTGGATGACGGCTGGTTCGGGCAGCGCGATGACGATACCCGTTCGCTATCCGATTGGGAGGTGGACCCTCGCAAGTATCCCGACGGTCTTGGTCCCCTGATCGACCATGTCCACGGCCTGAACATGACCTTCGGTCTATGGTTCGAGCCCGAAATGATCAACCCCGACAGCGACATCCACCGCGCCCATCCGGATTGGGCTTTGGGCAGCGAGGATCAGACCCTTGGTCGCCAGCAGAAGGCGCTGAACATGGCGCTGCCCGAAGTGCGGGACTTTCTTCATGAGCGGATGGCGGCGATCCTGTCCGCCCATCCGATCGACTATGTCAAGTGGGACCATAACCGGGTTCTGCCGATGCCCGACGCGGACCAGACGCGCGGGTCCTACGCGTTGCTCGACCGCTTGCGCGCCGACTTCCCGCAGGTGGAGATCGAGACCTGCGCCAGCGGCGGCGGGCGGATCGATTTCGGGATCATGGAGCGGACGCAGCGGGTCTGGCTCAGCGACAGCAACGATGCATTGGAGCGTTTGCGCATCCAGCATGACGCGGCCTATTTCCTGCCGATGGCCGTCACCGGTTCCCATGTCGGGCCGCGGCGTTGCCATACGTCGGGGCGGGTTCTCGACATCGCGTTCCGTGCATGGGTGGCCGCGCAGCGCCATATGGGGTTCGAGATGGATCCGCGCGAACTGGACACCCGCGAGGCAGCGGTGCTGCGTGCGGTGACAGGCTGGTGGAAGGCCAACCGGGACTGGATGGTGTGCGCGGATATCCTGCGCCTCGACAGCACGGACCCTTCGGTGATTGCGGAACAGCAGATGGCGTGCGACGGGGGCCGGTTCGTGGTCTTTGCCGGCAAGGCGGCGACCTCGGCGCAGATCGCGCCGCGCCCGCTGCGCCTGACCGCGCTGGACGAGACGGCGCGCTATCGCGTTCGGCTGGCCAACCGCGACACCATTGCCCCACCGTCGCTGAGCCGGGGGAGGCAACCTCTCAAGACCGGGCCGATCGTGGTTTCGGGCGCGTGGCTGATGTCCCATGGCGTGACACTGCCATGGCACTTCCCGGAATCCATGTGGGTGCTGGAAGGGGAAAGACTATGACCGATACCGCGATCTACCCTGACCTGAAGGGCGCGTCCGTTTTCATCACCGGCGGAGGCTCGGGCATCGGCGCCAGCCTGACCGAGGGGTTTCTACGGCAGGGGGCGCGCGTGGCTTTCGCGCAACGGTCGGACGCGACCGCGTTTGCCGACGCCATGGAAGCGGCTACCGGCAACCGCCCTCTCGCCCTGCGCTGCGACATCACCGATGTCGAGCGATTGAAGGCGTGCATTGCCGAGGCGGCTGCCGTTCATGGACCGGTGACGGTGTTGGTCAACAACGCCGCCAATGACCAGCGGCACACCACGATGGAGGTGGACGAAGCGTTTTGGGACTGGTCGCAGGGCATCAACCTCAAGGCCTATTTCTTCGGATGCCAGGCCGTGATCGAGGGGATGCGCGCGGCAGGCGGAGGGTCGGTCATCAACATGTCTTCGATCAGCTACATGATGGGCAATTCCGGCTACCCGGCCTATACCACCGCCAATGGCGGCATCACCGCGATGTCGCGGAGCCTTGCGCGCGAATTCGGTCCGGACAACATCCGCTTCAACGCGCTGGCGCCCGGTTGGGTGCTGACCGACAAGCAGCTGGAAATGTGGGCCAACCCGTCGGACCTTGCCGCGCATATGGAGCGAATGTGTCTGAAAGAGCATCTCAAGCCCGAGGATATCGTCGGAGGCGTTCTGTTCCTGGCCTCGAAGGCGTCGCGGGCGATGACCGGGCAGACCATGGTCATCGACGGCGGCGTGGTGACCACGGGATGAGTGCGAACACGTCCTATGCCGAGTGGATCGCTGTCGATTGGGGCACCACTCACCTGCGCGCCTGGGCCATGGTGGGTGCAGCGGTGAAAGCCGAGGCCACCAGTGCCGATGGCATGGGCAAGCTGGACCGGGACGAGTTCGAGCCGACGCTGTTGCGCTTGATCGAGCAATGGTTGGGGCAGGGTGCGATGCCGGTCCTCGCCTGCGGCATGGTCGGCGCGCGGCAAGGCTGGTGCGAGGCTCCGTATGTGGCGGTCCCGACCGACCCGTCAGGACTGTCACCTGTCACGGCCCCCAGCCGCGACCCGCGCCTCAAGCTGTGGATCGTCCCCGGCCTGAAACAGACCCAACCGGCGGATGTCATGCGTGGGGAGGAAACGCAGATCGCAGGGTTCCTCAGCGAGAACCCCGACTTCGACGGTGTTCTTTGCCTGCCCGGAACCCATTGCAAGTGGGTGCATCTATCGGCCCGCGAAGTCGTGAGTTTTCAGACCTGCATGACGGGCGAGTTGTTCCAGATGCTGGCCGAAACCTCGGTCCTGCGCCATTCCATCGGGGATCGGGATGGCGATGCAGAGGCCTTCGTCGAGGCGGTGTCCGACACGATCTCTCGTCCCGAGAAACTGTCGCAGCGGCTGTTTTCCTTGCGCTCGGAGAACGTGCTGAACAACCTGTCACCAGTCGCCGCCAGGGCGCGGCTGTCGGGTTACCTGATCGGGGCGGAGCTGGCCTCCACCAAACCCTATTGGCTGGGGCAGCAGGTGGCAATCGCGGGTAGTCCGTCCCTCGCGGCCGCCTATGCCGCGGCCCTAAGGACGCAAGGCGTGGAGGCGCGCGTTCACGATGCAGCACCTCTGACCCGCGCCGGACTTGCCCGCATCTATGCAGCCCTGACGGAGACGGCCTGACATGACCCGAGCCCTGATCGCCATCCTGCGCGGGATCACGCCGCCCGATGCTGTCCCCATGGCCGAAGCCCTGATCGCGGCCGGGATCACGTGGATCGAAGTGCCGTTGAACTCGCCCCGTCCGCTCGACAGCATAACCGCGATGGCACGGGAGTGCGGCAGCCGTGCGGTGATCGGGGCGGGCACGGTGCTGGACCCGGCGGATGTCCGGGCGGTGGCCGATGTCGGTGGCCAGCTGATCGTCGCACCCAATGCAGATGTGGACGTGATCCGGGAGACCAAGCGCCTTGGCTTGCAGAGTTACCCCGGCGTCCAAACTCCGACGGAGTGCTTTTCTGCGCTGAACGCGGGCGCTGACGGGCTGAAATTGTTCCCCGGCAACCTGGTGGGGCCTGCCGGATTGAAAGCAATCCGCGCGATCCTGCCACAGGGCACCAGGGTCTTTGCCGTCGGGGGCGCAGGGCCCGAAAACTTTGCGGAGTGGATTGCGGCCAGTGTGGACGGCTTCGGTATCGGTTCAGCTCTCTATGCGCCGGGGATGTCAGTGGCCGACTTGCGCACCCGCGCGATGCGTGTGGTTGCGGCCTATGATACGGCCATCAAAGGTGTCGCGGTATGACGGTCGAGGTGTTCGACAACCGGGCATGCCTGTTGGGGGAAGGGCCGCTGTGGCACCCGATCCGGCAGCAATTGTTCTGGTTCGACATCATGGGAAAGCGTCTCTTGAGTCGGGATGCGAATGGCGCATGGGAATGGCAGTTCGACCGCCATGTCTCGGCTGCGGGATGGGTGGATGCGGACCGGCTTCTGATCGCGTCGGCCCGGGATCTTTTCCTGTTCGACATCGCGACTTGCAGCGCAACGGCGCTTGCCGCCTTGGAGGCGGACAACCCCGCTACCCGCTCGAACGACGGCCGGGCGGATCCGCAAGGTGGATTCTGGATCGGCACCATGGGATTGAATGCCGAACCGGGGGCGGGCGCGCTCTACCGGTATTTCCGGGGCGAAGTCCATTGCCTGCGCGACAGCGTCACGATCCCGAACGCCACTTGTTTCAGCCCCGACGGTCGCAATGCCTATTTCGCCGACACGGCCGAACATATCGTATGGCGCTACGTCCTCGACGCCGAAGGCTGGCCGCAGGGCACGCCCGAGGTCTACCTCGATCACAGGGCAACCGGGCTTAACCCCGATGGTGCGGTGGTTGATGCCGAGGGCCGATTCTGGTGCGCGGAATGGGGCGGGTCGCGGATCGGGTGCTATGATCGCACCGGAAATCTTGTAGAAGAAATTACTCTCCCCGTGCCGCAACCGACCTGTCCAGCCTTCGGCGACGGGCATCTCTACATCACATCGGCGCGACAGGGCCTTCCCGGCGATGCCCTTGATCATGCACCATTGTCGGGCCAGACCCTCCGCATCGCCATGGCATTGCGCGGGCAAGGGGAGCACCAGGTGATCCGATGACCCTGAAGCGCACTCTGGGCGTCTGCTATTACCCCGAACACTGGCCCGAGGAGATCTGGACGCAAGATGCCGCGTGCATGCTTGAACTGGGCCTGACCTGGGTGCGCATCGGCGAATTCGCGTGGAGCAGGCTGGAGCCCTCTCCCGGAGATCTGCGGTTCGATTGGCTGGATCGCGCCATCTCGGTGTTGGTTTCCCATGACCTGAAGGTTGTGCTTGGCACGCCGACAGCAACGCCGCCGCGCTGGATGCTGGACCGTCACCCCGACATGCTTGCCGTGGACGTTGAAGGCCGACCACGCAAGTTCGGATCACGCCGCCATTATTGCTTCTCCCATGACGGCTACAGGGACGAGGCCGTTCGCATGGCCCGCCTTCTGGCCGAGCGCTTCGGAGATCGCGTCGCCGCCTGGCAGACGGACAATGAATATGGCTGCCATGATACGATCTACAGTTATTCCGACGCCGCGCGGCGCGCGTTCCGGGACTGGTTGGCGCAGAAATACCAGTCGATCGACGCACTCAATCGCGCGTGGGGCAACGTCTTCTGGTCCATGGATTATGACGACTTCGACCAGATCGACCTGCCGAACCTGACTGTGACGGAGCCGAACCCGTCCCACGCCCTCGATTTCCGACGCTTTTCCTCCGATCAGGTGGCACGGTTCAACGGGGCGCAGGTTGCAGCGATCCGGGCCCATTCCTCTGCTCCGATCAGCCACAATTACATGGGCCGGATCGTGGAGTTCGACCACTTCGCCACCGGTCGGCAGCTGGATATCGCCACCTGGGACAGTTACCCTCTGGGTTTCCTGGAGGATCGGCTGGAAGATAAGCCCGAGCACAAGCGCCGCTATGCCCGCCAGGGTGACCCGGACTTTCAGGCCTTCCATCACGACCTTTACCGCGCGGTGGCATCCCTGGCACCGGGCGCCGTCACCCCGCGCTGGTGGGTGATGGAACAGCAGCCGGGCCCGGTGAACTGGGCGCCACATAACCCCGCGCCGCTGCCGGGAATGGTCCGCTTCTGGACGTGGGAGGCCTTCGCCCATGGTGCCGAATGCGTTGCCTATTTCCGCTGGCGACAGGCCCCCTTTGCGCAGGAGCAATACCACGCCGGCCTTCTGCGCCCCGATTCCGCGCCCGCCCCCGGCATGGCCGAGGCAGGCAAGGTCGCGGCGGAGTTGAAGGACATGGGCGATGTCGAACAGGACCGCGCCCCCGTGGCGCTGCTCTTCGATTACTCCAGCGCCTGGGCATGGGCGGTGCAGCCGCAAGGACATGGCTGCGATTATTTCCGGTTGGTCTTCGAGTTCTATCGCGGGCTGCGCAAGCTGGGATTGAGCGTTGACATCATCCCGCCCGAGGCAATGGATCTGGACGGCTACCGCCTGGTTCTGGTTCCCGGTGCGATCAACTTGACGGATGCAGTGAAAGCGGCGATTGCCCGGACGACTGCGCAAGTCATCCTCGGCCCCCGCACCAATGCCAAGACCACATCGCTTGCGATCCCGGTGCCGTTGCCTCCGGCGCTTCCCGGCCTCGACATCACTGTCACACGCGTCGAAACGCTGCGCCTCGACATGCCCGTCCCCGTGCAAGGCGGCGGCGCAATCACCTTGTGGCGCGAAGCGATAGAGACCTCGGAGGAGATCATCGAATCCACGACAGACGGCGCGGCGGTCATGGTTCGCAAGGGCAATCTGTCCTATCTGTCCGGTTGGCCGGACCCGGTGCTGCTCGCCCGGGTTCTGTCCCGGGCCGCAACAAAAGCGGGCCTCCATCACGTCGATCTCCCCGAGGATATCCGTATTCGTGACACGGGACGAACGCGGTTCACGTTCAACCACGGTCCCGACCCGGTCCAGCACGACGGCAGAACCATTTTACCCGGCGAGGTGATCTGGGCGGCAACATAGCCTTTTCATCCTGGCCTGATGACGCGCAGGGCGTCTGCGCGGTGGCAGTTCCCCAGTCGGGCAGAAACGCCTCAGATGCCGTCGATACAGACGTATTTTGTGTCCATGTAATCCTCCAGCCCCTGGGACCCGCCCTCCTTGCCCAACCCGCTTTCCTTGACGCCGCCGAACGGGGCCTCGACGGTGGTGATGAGGCCGGAATTGATCCCGATCATTCCGTATTTCAGCCCCTCGTTCAGGCGAAATGCACGGCCGAGGTCCTGTGTATAGGCGTAGCTGGCCAGTCCGAAGACGGTCGCGTTGGCCATGTCGATGGCCTCCTTCTCCGTCTCAAACTTGAAGATGGGGGCGAGCGGGCCGAATATTTCTTCCGTCGCGAATGCCATGTCCTGCGTTGCCCCGGTCACGACGGTCGGCTCATAGAAGGTGCCGCCAAGGTCACTCAGCTTGCCACCGCAGGCGACTGTCGCGCCCTTGCTTTTTGCGTCATGCACGAACTCCTCGACCTTCGCGACCGCATCCTTGTCGATCAACGGCCCTTGCACCACGCCCTCGTGGCGGCCGTCGCCGACCTTCAGGGCGCGCGTGCGCTCTACCAGCTTCTCGACAAAGGCATCATGGATGCCCGCCTGGACGTAGATGCGGTTGGCGCATACACAAGTCTGGCCCGAGTTGCGATATTTCGACACCATCGCGCCTTCGACCGCCGCGTCCAGATCGGCATCGTCGAAGACGATGAAGGGCGCGTTGCCGCCCAGTTCCATCGACACTTTCTTGACCGTGTCAGCCGACTGCCGGATCAGCTCCTTGCCGACCTCGGTGGAGCCGGTGAAGGTGACTTTCCGCACCTGCGGGCGCGCCATCATCGCACCCGCGATCTTGCGCGCCGATCCTGTGACCACGTTCACAACCCCGGCGGGATAGCCCACTTCTTCCGCCAACGCCGCCCAGGCTAGGCCGGAATAGGGTGTCGCCGTTGCTGGTTTGGCCACCACCGGGCACCCAACCGCCAAGGCCGGCGCAACCTTGCGGGCCAGCATCGAGGATGGGAAGTTCCACGGTGTGATCATACCCACGACGCCAACGGGGTGCTTGGTCACGAGAATGCGCCGCCCGTTCACGCCGGCGGGCACGATTTCGCCCTTCGCGCGGCGGGCTTCCTCGGCGAACCAGCGGACATATTGCGCGCCGATCGCGATCTCGCCCCTGGCTTCGGCAAGGGGTTTGCCCATCTCCACCGTCAATAGTTCCGCAAGCGCGGCCTGGTTGTCCATCAGCGCATCGTGCAGCTTCCAAAGCAGCCCCACGCGATCCATCAAGGACATTGCCGCGAAGCTCGGAAACGCATCTGCCGCCGCGTCGATCGCGCGCATGGTTTCAGCCTCGCCGCAATTCGGCACCGTGCCGATGACTTCGCCGGTCGCCGGGTTGGTCACGTCGATGGTCTCGCCGCTGTCAGCGCCGATCCATTCGCCGGCCACCCAGGCCGCTTCCTTCTTCCATGCCTGCCAATCCGCCATCATGTCTCTCCCCTTGTCTGACTCCCCATGATCCGGGCAACGTCGAGCATCCGGCAGGAAAATCCCCATTCATTGTCATACCATCCGAAGATGCGGAGTAGTCCGCCCTTCGAACGTTTGATCTCTGGCCCCGCCACGATCAGCGATTCAGGCCGGGCACGCAGGTCCGAGCTGACCAGTGGCCTGTCGGTAAACCCGATGATCGGACCTGCGGTTCCATGCAGCAGCGCCATCGCGTCGGCAGCGGCAGGCTTGTCACGGGTCATGACCGCAAGATCGACGCAGGATACCGAAGCTGCTGGCACCCGCACCGCGCTTCCCGTCACGCGACCGGCAAGGTGCGGCAGCACCACGTCCACAAGGCTTTCGGCCGATGTCGTTGTCGGCACCATGCTCAACGCCGCTGCCCGGCTGCGCGCCGGGTCGCGCATCGGCATGTCCACTGTTGGCTGGCTGCCGGTGTAGCAATGCACCGTCGTCACCAGGGCCGAGTCGAGGCCCCATGTCTCGTCGATCAGGCGCACCAGGGGGGCGAGGGCATTGGTGGTGCAGGACGCGTTCGAAACAATCCTGTGGTCCGCCCGAAGCGCTTCCTCATTCGCGCCCAACACGAGCGTCTGGTCGGGGTCTGGTGAAGGCCCGGAAATCAGCACCCGGCCCGCCCCCGCCGACAGGGCTGCTTCGGCCACATTGCGCCGACCGCGCCCGGTGCATTCCATCAGGACGTCCACATCGGCGAGCGGCAGGGCGCTCGTGTCGCGTTCCATGGTCAGCCGGATCCTGTGGCCGTTCACGACCAGATGGCCGCCCTCGACTTCGACCGTACCGGGAAACACGCCGAAGACGCTGTCATATTCGAAGAGGTATCCGCAGGTCTGCGCATCGGCGATATCGTTGATTGCGACGATCTCGATCTCGGGCCATGTCGGGCCATGGCGTCCGCCGCCCAAGACCCATGCGCGCAGCACCGACCTCCCGATCCGCCCGAACCCGTTGATTGCAACCCGGATTGTCATGCGCCGCGTCTCCCTTTTCGGCGGAGTGATGCACCCACGAATGATCCTGTGCAAGGGATGCCCGGCATTGGCCTGACCGCTGGCCGGTATTCGGACGGACGCGCGGGGAGGCGCAGGGGCGGACCGATCGCGGCCTATCGGCCGACCTTGCCCGATCCTTCCGGTGCCGGCATCGCTGCCTGTGATGCAGCCATAGCGGCCAGCGCATTCGACACGGTCAGTTCCGGCAGGCAAGTCTTGCGCGTCCCCAGATCGACATGCAGCAGCAGGCTTTCCACGGTCGCCACGGCGGTACCGTCGCCGCGTGTCAGCGTGTGGAACAGGTGCAACTTCTTGCCCATCCCATCCAGCAACCGGGTCTCGGCCCGCAGGCGATCGCCTGCAAGAACCTCGCCAAGGTAACGGACGTGATTTTCGACGGTAAAGTAGCTGAGGCCCTTCGCGACATATGCCGCGTCTGCGCCAACGATCTCCATGAAGCGATCGGTGGCCCTGGAGCCCGCCTCCAGGTAATGGACCTCGTTCATGTGCCCGTTATAGTCGGTCCAGCCCTGCGGAACCTGCCGGTCGAGCGTTACTGGCAGCGATGAGCTTTCAGGCCATGCCAGCGCGGCTTCATGGGCCTTCAGCACGCCACCAGCACCTGAACCGGACACCTTCAGGGCCCGGATGACCCCGACAAGGTTGTCGTCGCGCAGCCGCTCCAACTCCCGGATGGAACGGTGACCGGATTGCTCGTCGGATTGGCCTGCGATCAGGTCCACCAACTCCTCGGTGAACTCCGGCACGTCCATCAGCTTGGTCCAGGGCCAGGCCAGACAAGGGCCGAATTGCGCCATGAAGTGCTTCATTCCGGCCTCGCCCCCTGCCACGCGATAGGTTTCGAACAGTCCCATCTGCGCCCACCGCAGGCCAAAGCCCATGCGGATCGACTCGTCGATTTCCCCGGTCGTTGCGATGCCGTCCTTGACCAGCCAAAGCGCCTCGCGCCAGACGGCTTCAAGGAAGCGGTCGGCGATATGGGCGTCGACTTCCTTGCGGACATGCAGGGGAAACATTCCGATGCCGCGCAGGATGTCGGCTGCCTGTGCGCAATGATCCGTGTCTCCGACCAATTCGATCAGGGGCAGAAGATAGACCGGATTGAACGGGTGCGCGACGATGACGCGCGCGCCCTGTGCCGCCAACTCCGACGGTTTGAATCCGGATGTGGAGGAGCCGATGACAGCCCTGTCCGGGGCTTGCCGGGTCAGTTCTCCGAGGATGCGATGCTTGATGTCGAGCCGCTCCGGGACGCTTTCCTGCACCCAATCTGCAGCGTCGCAAGCGTCCGCCAGGTCGGCAGTGAACCGCAAGGTGCCTTCGGCAGGCAACGCCTTGTCATAGAGCGCAGGCAATGCGCGTCTGGCGTTGGTCAGAACCTCGCCGATCTTGCGCTCTGCCTCCGGGTCGGGATCATGGACGACCACGTTCCAGCCGTTCAGCAGGAAGCGCGCGGCCCATCCGCCGCCGATCACACCGCCACCGATAATGGCTGCTTTCATGGGGTCACACTCCGCTGCAATTGACTGAGGTCATAGCCGTTGAAATCGAGCACTTCACGGGCAGCGGCCAACCGATCATCGGGGATTTCGGGGTCGCGGTTCAGGATCCAGCCGACGCGCCCGTTCGGGGCACCGACCACTGCCGTGCGGTAGCTTTCGTCCACCCACAACACCCAATAGGGCGCCGCGACCGGAACGCCGCGCAGGCGGACCGAGAGGCGGCCGAGGCCCGCATCGGTCGCGGTGCCGACAATTTGCGTCGTGGGCTGGCCGGTTGCATCCAGGCAGGTGTTGCGCACGGTCAGGGTGCCGGGCGTATCGGAAAGCCCGTATTCCGCGATCGCGCCTGCACAGGCGGACTGGAACGGGTTGGGATAGCGCGCAACCTCGTACCAGAGGCCGACGTATCGGGATGCATCGAAATTCGCACTGGACGCGATTGTGACGCGTTCGTCGCGGTAGGAGGGCGCGACCGCCGCGGCACATCCGGCAAGTGAAACAAGGCCGAGAAGCAGCCCGAGCAGGTGAACTTTCATGGGGCAAGAGTCTCCGTATGGCGGTCGATGAACAATGTTCCGCCCGAGACTTTCGCACCAGACGGCGAGGCGAGGAAATGGACCATATCAGCGATATCCTGCGCCGGCACCCTCGACCGCAGCGAGACACCCTTGACGTAGAGCTTGACGTAGAGCGCGCGTATCTCCGCTTCCGTCCTGCCCTGCGCCTGCCCTTCCAAGGCGACGACCCGTTCTATGTGCGGATCTTCCATTGCGCCGGGAATAATCGCATCGACCCGCACTCCGGCCACGCCATGCTCCATTGCCAGCGTCTCCATCAGACCGATGATCGCCGCATCCGTCCCGTCGTCCAGGAAACGCCCGGCGATAGCGCGACTGATCCCGCTTGCCCCGGCGGTGATGACGGATTGCTGGTTCATGCGCGGGTGGGCGCGCGTTTCGTCAGGCCAAGCTTCGCGCGCACCTGTTCCGGACCGATGACATGTGCCCCCATGCCCTCGATCACGCCGACGGCGCGTTCGACAAGCTGCGCATTGGTCGCGAGGGCGCCCTTTTCCAGCCAGAGGTTATCCTCCAGGCCGACCCTCACATTCCCACCCGCCAGCACGGCGGCAGCGGCATAGGCCATCTGGTTGCGACCCAGCGAGAAGGCGGAAAACGTCCAGTGCTCTGGAACGTTGTTCACCATCGCCATGAAAGTGTTGAGGTCGTCCGGTGCACCCCAAGGCACGCCCATGCACAATTGCACGAGTGCGGGGGAGTCGAGGACGCCTTCCCGGACCAACTCCTTTGCAAACCAGAGATGGCCGGTGTCAAAGGCCTCGATCTCGGGTTTCACGCCAAGCTCGGTCATCATCCGCCCCATCGCCCGCAGCATCCCGGGGGTGTTGGTCATCACATAGTCGGCCTCGGCGAAATTCATCGTGCCACAATCCAGCGTGCAGATCTCGGGCAGACATTCGGCGATATGGGCGACACGCTCGGCTGCGCCGATCATATCCGTTCCCTGGCGCAAGGGGAGCGGAGCGTCGGTGGCACCGAAGACCATATCGCCGCCCATGCCGGCTGTCAGGTTCAGCACCACGTCGGTGCCTGCGTCGCGGATGCGGTCAGTAACTTCGCGATACAGTTTCAGATCGCGCGAGGGTGCGCCGGTGTCGGGGTCGCGAACATGACAATGCACGATCGCGGCGCCCGCTGCGGCGGCAGCGATGGCGCTGTCGGCGATCTGTGCGGGGGAGCGCGGAACATGGGGGCTGCGATCCTGTGTGCTTCCCGAACCGGTGACGGCGCAGGTTATGAAGACCTCTTGATTCATGGCGAGCGGCATTGTTCGTGTCCTTGATCTGGGGAGGAGGGCGGCGCTTGTGCCAGGGCACGTCGCCCCGCCCACCCTCCCGTATCAGCGGCCGGTCCAGACCGGATCGCGCTTCTCGGCGAAGGCGCGTGCGCCTTCCTTCTGATCGTCCGAACGGTAGAGTTTTTCGACCGTTTCGAGCTGGCTCTTGGTGATTCTGTTCAGGGCATCCTGGAATTTCATGTCCTCGGCCTCGCGCACGATCTCCTTGATGGCGGCGTTTACCAAGGGGGGCCCGGATGCAATCAGATCGGCGATTCTGCGCGCCTCGTCCATCAGGTCGGCCGCGGGATGGACGTGGTTGACGAGGCCCCATCGGGCAGCTTCTTCGGAGGCGAGCCAGCGCCCGGTCAGCAGCATCTCCATCGCGATATGGTAGGGGATGCGTTTGGGCAGCTTGATGGAGGCCGCGTCGGCGACCGTGCCGGAGCGGATTTCCGGCAAGGCGAAAGTGGCATGATCCGCCGCCAGGATGATGTCGGCGCTGAGCGCCAGTTCCAGCCCACCGCCGCAACAGATGCCGTTGATCGCAGCGATGATCGGCTTGTTCAGGCCTCGCAGTTCCTGCAATCCGCCGAATCCCCCGATACCATAGTCGCCATCGACGGCATCGCCTGCGGCGGCTGCTTTCAGGTCCCACCCCGGGCAGAAGAATTTCTCGCCGGCGCCGGTGACGATGGCGACGCGCAGGTCGGGGTCGTCCCGGAACGAAGCGAAGACGTCGCCCATGATCCGGCTGGTCACAAGATCGATCGCATTGGCCTTGGGCCGGTCAAGCGTGACTTCCAACACATGATCCCGGCGCTGCGTCTTGATGGGACTGTCGGTCATGGGAGGTCTCTCAGTCGGATAAGGGCGTCGGCGGCGACGGCGCGAGTGGGGGTGCACAGGAGCGGGTTGATCTCCAGTTCGAAGAGGTCACCGGCATGGGCGATGACATAGTCCTGCACGGCAAGCACCGCGCTGACAATCGCGGATCGGTCCGCCGCCGGTGCGCCGCGGTAGCCGTCGATGCGGGGGGCGAGGCGCAGGCGAGAGAGCGCCGCGGTAATCTCCTTTGGGTTGGTTGGCACAAGCAGGTGTGTCGTGTCGGCAAGGAGTTCGGTGAATGTTCCGCCCTCGCCGAGGGTCAGCACGAAGCCATGTGCCGGGTCGCGCAGCGCCGAGACAAGGAGTTCCACCACTGCCCCGTCGATCATTTCTTCTATAAGAAAAGCAGATGTTCCCATCGCCTGTGCTGCAGCCGCAATCTCCGTCGCTTGGAGTCCGAGGCGGATCGCGCCGGCTTCTGTCTTGTGGACGAAACCCTCGCCCTTGAGCACCAGCAGTCCGGTCAGACCCTGCGCCGCGACCGCTGCGTCGGCGGGTGAGATGGCGTGGACCGCACGCGGGACAGGAATGCCGAAAACCGACAGGGCGGCTTTTGCTTCTGCCTCGGACAGGATGCGGGTTGCGCCATCCGGACCGGGGAGCAAAAGCGGCAGCGTGTCCTCCTGATTCTGCGCAGCAACTGCGATCGCATCGAGAGCATCCGGCAGCCCGGACAAGGCCGCGATGCCGCGCGCCATGATGCGGGTGGCGGTATCTTCAGGCAATGACTCTGGGAGGCTTGCAACGATGGCCATCGGCACTCCGCGCAGGGCCTGGGCATCGCCGACCGCGTCGATCACGATCTCCCACTGGGCGGCCACGCAGCGGTCGGGCCGCGGGAAATCCAGAATGACCACTCCAAGCGCGAGGTCCGGTGCCATCATGGCCGAGAAACAGGCCGCCATCGCGGTGCGGTCGCCCCAGATGTAAGTGTGGTAATCCAGTGGGTTGGCCAGCGCCACCCTTGGGCCCAAGGCGGCCCGCAATTCGGAGGCCTGCTTGACGGACAACGGCGGGTAGATCACATCGCGACCCAGCGCCGTATCGGCCATCAGGCTGGCTTCGCCCCCCGAACAGGACATGGACGCGATGCGATTGGACGCGAGCGGACCGGTCACATGCAACAGCTTCAGGGTTTCCAACAGCACCGAAAGGCTTGACACCTGCCCGATCCCAAGTCGCGCCAGCACTGCGCGCGCGCCCACATCGCTGCCCGCAATGGATGCGGTATGGGATACCGTCGCCACCTGCGCCTGTTCCGATGCACCCACCTTAAGCGCAACGATGCGTTTGCCGAGTCGCCGGGCGGTTTCGGCCAATGCCTCGAACCGCCGCAGCTTGCCGATGCCCTCGATATGCAATCCAAGGGCCGTGACGCGGGGGTCTTCCAGGAGAGCTGTCCCGATTTCCGCCAGATCCGTCTGGGCCTGATTGCCGACGGTCACGATATAGGCAATCGGCAGGCCGCGTTTCTGCATGGTGAGATTGATCGCGATGTTGGAGGATTGGGTGACGATTGCCACACCCCGCTCCACCCGCACCGCGCCATGCTGATCGGGCCAAAGGACTGCCCCGTCGAGGGCGTTGATCAACCCGTAGCAATTCGGTCCTAAGATCGGCATCGCACCCGCCGCAACCAGAAGTTGCGCTTGCAGATCGGCACCGTCCGATAGTTCCGCCACCGCTTCTTGAAAGCCCGAGGCGAAGCAGATCGCGCCACCTGCACCGCGCGCGGACAGGGCTGCGACAAGCTCGACCGTTGCATGGCGATTGACGCCGATGAACGTGGCGTCGGGCACCCCCGGCAACGCATCGATCGATGCAAATGCGCGGCGTCCGGAGACTTCGGATCGCGTCGGGTGAACCGGCCATATCTTGCCCTTGAAACCGATCTTGTCGCATTGCTCGACAAGGTTGGCACACCAGCCGCCGCCGCCGATCACGGCGATGGTGCGGGGGCGCAGAAGGCGCTCCAGTCGCTTGGTCGATGCGGGTTCCATTTTCACGCGCCCAACGGCCGGAACAATTCCCGGCCGATGATGTGCCGCTGGATCTCGGAGGTGCCGTCCCAGATCCGTTCCACCCGCGCATCGCGCCAGAACCGCTCGATCGGGAAGTCGTCCATCAACCCCATCCCGCCGAAGATCTGCAAGGTGGTATCGGTGACACGGGCCAGCATCTCGGACCCGTAGAGTTTGGCGCTGGCGATCTCGCGGTTCGCGGGCATGCCTTGGTCCAGCCGCCAAGCGCCCGCAAGCGTCAGGTAATCGGCGGCGTCGATCTCGGTGATCATGTCGGCGACCTGAAAGCTGACGCCTTGAAACTTTGCGATGGCTTGCCCGAACTGCTTGCGCTGCGCCGCATATTCCACGGCATAGTCGAAGCACCGCCGTGCCCGGCCTACGCTGAACGCAGCAACGGTCAGGCGCGTGGCGTAGAGCCATTCGTTCATCACCGCGAAGCCGCCGTCGACCTCGCCCAGAACCTGAGCGTCGGGCAAGCGGCAATCATCGAAACTCAGGATGCAGTTCTTGTAGCCGCGATGGCTGACGGACCGGTAACCGTCCCGCACGTCGAACCCTGGATGGCCCCGATCCACAAGGAAGCAGGTGATCCGTTTCTTGGGGCCATGGGCCGTGTCATCGACGCCAGTGGCGACGAACACGATGAAGAAGTCCGCGTGCTCTGCACCTGAAATGAAGTGCTTGGTCCCGTTCACCACCCAGTCCCCGCCGTCGCGCCGGGCCGTGCATTTCATGCCACGCACGTCCGATCCGGCGTCGGGCTCGGTCATCGCCAGCGCGTCCATTCGCTCGCCCCGCACGGCGGGGAAAAGGTAGCGGTCGCGCTGGTCCGCGTTGCAGGCCATCAAGATGTTCTGGGGCCGCCCGAAGAAATGCGTCAACGCCATGGAGCCGCGTCCCAACTCCCGCTCCACCAGCGTGAAATCCAGATGGCTGAGGCCAGCGCCGCCGATGTCCTGTGGGAAGTTGCAGGCATAGAACCCGAGATCGATGACCTTCCGCTTGATCTCCTGCCCGACGTCGTAGGGCACTTGTCCGGTTCTTTCGACCTCGGCTTCGTGTGGGTAGATCTCGCGTTCCACGAATCTGCGGACGGTCGAGACGATCATCTCCTGTTCATCGTTCAATCCGAAATCCATGCCGTCCCCTCCGCTATCATACCACGAGTTAACCTTGGCTCGCCTTCAGGAATATGCAGTATACGTTTCAATCATGCAGAATGCGCAGCCCGATCATTTTTCCATGCTGCTCTTCGACGGGTTCTCCAATCTGTGCCTTGCCAATGCGGTAGAGCCGCTTCGTGCGGCCAACAGCCTTTCGCGCAGGACGCTTTATCGCTGGAACTTCCTGTCGCTCGGTGACGCGCCGGTTCAGTCGTCCAGCGGGCTGCCAGTGCACGCCGAGCCCCTGTCAGCGCAATCGCGGGGTGCGTATCTGTTCGTGATGCCGAGCTATGGCCATACCGCCCTTGCGACTCCTGCTGCCATGCGCCGATTGCGCTCTGCCGCAAACCGCTTTTCGACGCTTGCAGGTCTCGACACTGGCGCATGGCTTCTTGCGCATGCGGGTCTGCTCGACGGATACCGCGCGACCTGCCATTGGGACCTTCTCGATGCCCTGGCCGAAGCCTATCCCGATGTCGCGGTAACAGAGGATCGCTTTGTGATCGACCGCAATCGCGCCAGTTGCGGTGGGGCCACTACAACCCTTGATCTCATGCTGGAGTTGATCGAACGGCGCCATGGCGCCGCTCTCGGCCTCGAGGTTGCGGCCCTTTTCATGTATGGAGAGCGCGATCCCCGGGTCGATCCGATGCAGCTGATCCCGGCTCAGCGGTCTGTCCGGGCGGCGGCGGCGCTGATGCGGCGGCATGTGGAGGATCCGTGGAGCATAGATGACATCGCAGATGGTGTGGGCCTGGGACGGCGGACGCTTGAGTTGGCATGCCGGACCCATGCAGGGCTCAGTCCTGCGCAGATCTACCGCGCCATTCGCCTGGCAGATGCCCGCCGCCGACTGGAGCAAACCCGCGAGAGCGTGGCCGAGATTTCCTTGCGCGCGGGCTACCACGATGCCACGGCTATGACACGGGCGTTCAAGGCGCACTACGGGATCACGCCTTCGGCCGTGCGGGCGCAGCGAATGGCAAAGGGCTAAGGTGATGCTGAAGACCGTGGGAGAGGTTCTGATAGCGCTGCTGGAGCGGCGCGGTGTCGACACCATCTTCGGCATTCCCGGTGTTCACACGGTCGAGATGTATCGGGGGCTTGATGGTTCGGGTATCCGGCACGTCACGCCCCGACACGAACAAGGCGCGGGGTTCATGGCGGATGGCTATGCGCGCGCCACGGGAAAGCCGGGCGTTTGCCTGCTGATCACCGGGCCGGGTTTGACCAACGCGATCACGCCGATGGCGCAGGCCCGCGCCGACAGCATTCCGATGCTGGTGATCTCCGGCGTCAACGAGGCGGCGACCTTCGGGCACGAGGAAGGGGTCCTGCACGAGTTGCCCGACCAACGCGCCATGATGCGCGAGGTGGCGCTATGGTCTCACACCCTGCATCGGGGCGCCGATCTGGAGCGAGTCGTGGACCGCGCATTCGCTGCAATGACCGGGGCAAGGCCCGGCCCCGTGCATATCGAGGTGCCCTTGGACATGATGCGCGAGCAGATCGCGATGTCGGCAGGGCGAGACGCGCTTGTGGCTCGTCGGCGGCCTGACCCAGAAGTGATCGCGGAGGCTGCCGTGCGGATCAGGGCCGCGCGGCAGCCTCTGATCCTGGCAGGGGGTGGCGCCATCAACTCGGCGGATGCTCTGGTGACATTGGCTGAGCGGATCGACGCGCCGGTCGTCACCACCACCAATGCGCGCGGTGTTCTGGGAGGTCATCCGCTGCGCGTGCCCGCCAGCCCAAGTTTCCCGCATATTCGCATGATGATGGCCGAGTCCGATCTGGTCCTTGCCATCGGCACGCAATTCGGGCGCACCGATTACGACATGTATGAGGATGGTGGCGTGCCGCACATCGTCCAGTTGATCCGCGTGGATTGCGATCCGGTGCAAGTCACCCGCGGGCGCCTGCCGGATCTGGCGATCGTGTCGGACGCGCACCAGGCGGTTGCGGCGCTTCTGGATGCGACCGATGGCCATGCGAATGTCGCGCAGGGCGGCGCACGGGCGTCCGCAGCGCGTATGACGTCGCTCGATGCCCTTTCGCCGGATTATCGCGCCCATGTCGCGTTGATCGACACCATTACCGCCACGCTTCCCGGATGCCGCATCGTGGGCGACAGCACCCAGATCGTCTATGCTGGCAACATGTATGCGGACATCGCCGCGCCCCGCGGCTGGTTCAACTCCTCCACCGGCTATGGCGCTTTGGGCTACGGGGCATCGGCAGCGATCGGTGCCGCCATTGGCGATGCGGCGACGCCCGTGGTCTGCGTTACTGGCGATGGTGGGCTGCAGTTCTGCTTGTCCGAGCTTGGCACCGCGATGGACGAGGAAACGCCGGTCATCTTCCTTGTCTGGAACAACAACGGCTATCGCGAGATCGAGAACTACATGCTCACCAAGGAGATCAAGCCCGAGGGGGTTTATCCCTCTGCGCCAGATTTCGTCGCCGTCGCCAAGGCGTACGGGATGCCGGGAGAGCGGATCGACGGCCCGCAAGACCTGGCCGGGGCACTGGAGCGGGGGCGGGGCGCGGGGCAGGCCTATCTGATCGAGCTGATCGCACCCTAGAACACGTCAGAACACGTCGCGCAAAAGTGGGTAACGGTTTTGCGCGTCTCGGACGGGCGGTATCAAAATTTTACAGCGCGTCGTGGGAATGCGAATGAACGCGACACGCTCTAGCGTTCAATTGCCGGCGCTCTCCGCTTTGGCCCCGGCGCCGCCTGCGGCCCGTTCGGCCAAAAGGTTATCGAGCCAATCCGGGTCCATCTCGGGAACCGAAGAGAGCAGCAATTCCGTGTAAGGGTCATGCGGCGGCTGGAACATCTCGGATTTCGGCCCCTGCTCGACCACGACACCGTTCTTCATCACCACGACCTCGTCGGCGATGGCCTTCACGGTGGCAAGGTCGTGGGTGATGAACATGTAGGCCAGCGAAAATTCCGATTGCAGCTTGTCGAGGAGTTTCAGAATGCCTTCGGCCACCAGTTGATCCAGCGCCGACGTGACCTCGTCGCAGATAATGAATTGCGGCTCGGCGGCGAGCGCCCTTGCGATGCCGATGCGCTGTTTCTGTCCCCCCGACAGTTCGGACGGCAGGCGGTCGATATAGTCGTTCGGCTCCAACTCGATCACGCGCAACAGATCCCGGACGCGGGCGTCCAGAGCCTTGCCATTCAGGCCCAGATACATTTGCGCCGGTCGCCCGATCAGTTCGCGGAGCTTTTGCTTGGGGTTCAGGGCGGTGTCCGCCATCTGGTAGATCATCTGCGCCTGCCGCAACTGGTCGCGCGTGCGGCGGCGGTAATCGGGCGGAAGGGCGCTGCCGTTAAACAGGATTTCGCCCATGCGGGGCGGCAACAGCCCGGTGATGACGCGCGCGGCGGTGGACTTGCCCGATCCGCTCTCTCCGACCACGGCGACCGTTCGGCGCGCATGGATATCGAAGCTTATATCCGTGAGGACATTGATGGTGCCATAACCGGCCGTCACATTCCGCACGGACACCACGGGCGTCGCGTCCCTGACCGGCGCCTGCGCGGCCCGCGCATAGCTGCGCACCGCCCAGAGCGAACGGGTATAGTCCTTGCTCGGCGCGTCCAGCATGGCGCGGGTCTCGGCCTCCTCCACCTCCTCGCCCCGCAGCAGCACCTTGATCTTGTCGGCCATCTGCGCCACCACCGCCAGATCGTGGGTGATATAGATCGCCGCCGTGTCGAACTGCTCCACGATGTTGCGGATCGCGGCCAGCACCTCGATCTGGGTGGTCACGTCCAGCGCCGTGGTCGGTTCGTCGAAGATGATCAGATCGGGGCGGCAGGCCATCGCCATCGCCGTCATCGCCCGCTGCAACTGTCCGCCGGACACCTGGTGTGGATACCGGAAACCGATGGTCTCAGGCTGCGGCAACTGCATCTTGGCATAAAGCGCCTTCGCGTCGTGGCTGGCCTCGGCGCGGCCCATGACGCCGTGTTCAACCGGTGCCTCGCAGTATTGGTCGATCAACTTGTGTGCGGGGTTGAAACTTGCCGCCGCCGATTGCGCCACATAGGCGATCCGTTTGCCGCGCAGCGCGCGCCGTTCCGACTCGGACGCCTTGCGCAGGTCGATCCCGTCGAACAGGATTTCTCCGCCCGAGATGCGGCAGCCGTCGCGCGCGAAGCCCATCGCGGCGAGGCCAATCGTCGATTTTCCCGCGCCGCTCTCGCCGATCAAACCAAGAACCTCGCCCCGGTGAAGCGTCAGGTCCACGCCCTTCACGATCTCCAGCCATTCCTCGTCGGCGCGGCCTTCGATGCGAAGGCCCTTCATGGTCAGGAGGACGTTCTTCTCGGCCATTGCGTTACTCCTTCAACCCGGATGCGCGGTGCAATTGCCAATCGATCACGAAGTTCACGCTGACTGTCAGCAAAGCGATCGCACCGGCGGGCAGAAGCGGCGTGATGTCCCCGAAGGAGATCAGCGTTGCATTGTCCTTCACCATGGAGCCCCAATCCGCCGTGGGCGGCTGGATGCCAAGCCCGAGGAACGACAAGGCCGAGATGGTCAGGAAGACAAAGCAGAAGCGAAGGCCGAACTCTGCCACCAGGGGCGCCATCGCGTTGGGCAGGATTTCCCGTATGATCAGCCGCCACAGGCCTTCGCCCCGCAGCTTGGCGGCCTCCACGTAGTCCATGACCACGATATTCATCGCCACCGCTCTGGCCAGGCGGAACACGCGGGTGCTGTCGATCAGGGCAATGACGAGGATCATGTTGACGACGCTGGTCCCGACGATTGTCAGCAGCAGAAGCGCGAAGATCAATGCCGGGATGGCCATGAGCACATCGACCGCGCGGCTCAGCAACTGGTCGGGCCAGCCACCGACGATCGCGGCGAGCAGGCCTAAGATGGAGCCCAGGATAAACGCCAGCGCCGTCGTGATGAAGGCAATGCCGACCGTGTTGCGCGCCGCGTAGATCAGACGCGAGAGCATGTCCCTGCCAAGGTTGTCTGTGCCCAGAAGATGCACGTTCCCCCAGGGTTCATATTCGCGCCCGACGATGGTGGTCTCGCCGAAGGGTGCGATCCAGTGGGCCGACAGCGCCACGAGGATGTAGATCAGGATCACCAGCATCCCGAAACTCGCGGTCAGGGGGGCTGTGCGCATTTCCTTGGCGACGCCGCGGGGCGCGACGGCGATGACGCCCTGGCGGAAGAGCCAGCCTGCGGCCATGGCG
>Ga0100391_1001178_pt1 | contig 29503 bp, 25 predicted proteins | sample CryGeymeta201515_FD_81541 | JGI IMG/M metagenome (GOLD analysis project Ga0100391, IMG submission 81541) | Groundwater microbial communities from Crystal Geyser aquifers in Utah, USA - Crystal Geyser metaG 2015-15 | ecosystem: Environmental > Aquatic > Deep subsurface > Groundwater | place: USA... | reverse complement strand
TGATCGATTTTTATAATTTCTCGGAAAGTGATTTTCTGGGTGGTAATGCCTCTTCCGGTAAGATTGCGGATCGTTTTAACAATACCAACATCTTTATTGCCATCGATGGCGATGGTGACGGCTTGATTCAAGGTCTGCCGGACCCGGAGAAATCTGACGGATCCAAGGTGGATATCCGCAGCCATGTGACCGCCTACGTGAAACTCGATGGCAATAGCCCCGATTACTATCTTTACGAATAAGCAAGCATGATGACGGCTCCCAAAAAAGCGGCTTTTACGCTGATTGAGTTGCTGGTGGTGATCAGCATCATCCTCATTGCCACCTCGGTCTTGTTTATGGGCGGCGGCGGTGGCGGCGACGGCATGAAGTTGAGCTCCTCCCAGCGGATGGTCTCCAGTATCGCCCAGGGGGTCAGAGGTCAGGCGCTGCTCAAGGGGCAACGTGCCCGCCTGATTATTTATTCCGATGTGGCTTCCAATGCGCAGGAGCCGGATAAGATGCTGCGCTTTTTCGGGGTGATCTATCAGGATCCGGACAACGCAAACCAGTGGTTGGCTGCCAGCCAGGGCAGTAGTCTGCCGGAGGGCATCTACTTTGATCCGGTTCTGAGTTCGAAGATACCGGGCAGTAGCTGGTCGAAAGCCAGCGTGATGAATTTGGAGTATCCCCGCCAAAGTTCGCAAGCCGAGAGTGGACCTCAATATTATTTCTACGAGTTCAATGCCAACGGCACCATGGCTACCGGTTTTGAAAACAGCTGGCTGGTGCTGCGGGCCGGCACGCTCAAGCCGAACGATGCCGGCACGCTGGCTGTCAAGTTCGATGATCCCAGTCAGGCCAACCTGAAATCCGCCCTAATCTTCCGCCGGGTCGGCAGCACCACCATGGTGACAGATCCGGAAGAAATTCAATAGATGAACTCCATGCGCTTTACTCATTCGAATTCCCGCCGACTGGGCTTCACGCTGATCGAGGTGGTTTTGGCCCTGGGGGTCTTTCTGGTCTCCGTGGTGGCACTGGTCGGACTGCTCGCACCGATGCTGAAATCAGTCGATGAAATCGAGAAGCTGGATGAAATCACCTCAGTGGTGAATACCGTAAATGCATTTCTACAGAGCTCACCGGAAATTGCGGTGCGAACTGGCGGACTGGTGACGAAGACCAAGTTCAGTGCCATTTACGAAGCGGTCGCTACTGGCGATGAGGCAACGGTTTTTGTGTATCGTTATTACGATGACACAGATCCGGATAAAGCGGAAATTCGATTGGAGGTCGGTTTCTCAACGGCGGAAGAAGGTATCGTGGGGCAAGATTCCATCATCAACCTAGGTGGGACCAATCCGCCTGATTTTGGACAAGCAGCCGGGCCGATTTATCGTGTCGTCCTGAGCGCCTCTCCTGTTATTCCGCTGCAGCCGGTGGCATTAAGGAGTGACCCCCGGGATACTCAAACCGGGATTTACTCACTGCTGGTTGACCTGGACGACTACCCGGAGGGCTACCTGGCGATGGAGGCCCGGATTTTTGCGGAAACCCCGCCGGGTGCGGGGCAAGGAAGCAGCTTTGATACCGAAACTCGCCTGGTCGAATTAAACCTCAAGCAGCCGGACTTCACCTTCAACACCGCCATTGTGCGTTAATTCGTTTTACTTACTCATGCGGCACAAATCCACAGCTCACCGTCGGCAAGCCTTCACCCTGATCGAGATTATGGTCGCTGCGGCGATCACCATCGTCATGATCGGCCTGGTGATTCAAATTACCGGTGAAGTGCTGAAGCTCTGGAACCGTTCGATGGGCAAACTCTCCGCCAATGCGGAGGCCCGCATCGCCATGGAACTGCTGACCAGTGATCTGGAGGCGGCGCTCATCCGGAATGATGGATTGCTTTGGATCTTTGCAAAAGATGACGATGCAATGCCCGCTATTGCTGGTTTTAAACCCAATACCATCACACTCGTCATGTTCACGACTGCCCAGGACCGCCCACAGCAGGATGCAAATGGGAAAGCTGTGCCTGGCAACATTTGCGCAGTGCAATACAAACTGGTGTATCAAAGTCCGGTTACAGGACAGGATAATGACGAAACGAACACCTTTGCCCTGCATCGTCGCCTGATCGATCCGGTGACGACTTTTTCCGCCTTGTTGGGCACGGGGAATCAAGAGAACTTCGACAAATGGTTGGATATAGCCTTTCCCGTCAACAGTGACGTTTCTCTAAGCTATACTAATTACGATGTGCCCGCTGCTGCGGAGTATTATCTGGCCGGTAATATTGTGGATTTCAGGGTCGAGTTCTACGTTGTTGACGCCTTGGGAGTCGCTCAGCTGGTCCCTTCACCGGTAGAGTATGGCGGCGATAGTCCAAGCGTGGGGCCTTTGGCAACCAACCCCGACCTGCGCTATCCGATCGAATATGCGGATATTAGTTTGACTGTCATTTCCAACGAGGGAATGAATATCTTACGCAACTTGGCTCTCAACCGTGGCGGCACCGGCTACAGCACCAGCGAAGGCAAGCAAGTCATCCTCCAGCATGGCGAAGTCTTTAAACGCCGGGTGCATTTCCAGGCCAAGCCGCTCTAAGGGCCTGTCAGCAAATATCTGTAACAATCTGACGGGCGCACATTCAAGCAGCACATGCAAGGACACCCACATTGTTATTACTCGATGGGTGTCCCATAAACTCTATCAGCGAAGCGCTTGGACTTGCAAGCCGGGCACCCGGCCTGTGACTACTTTAGCCTCGGTCACAAAAAGCTTCCGGTCGTCCTTGCCGCGGGCGACCTTGTTCACCCAGCGCACGACGTGATTGAGGATGCGGCGGCGGTTCCAGTTGATAAAAGTGATGTTGGGCGAAAACCAGTCGAAGGACGGATGGTAATCGGTGGCGATCAATGTGACCTCCCGGGCGGCGGGGTTTTTCTGTTGGTTTAAGAAATTGAGCACACCTGAAATCAAAGCTGTGTCGTCGATGATAATGGCGGCGGGTGGTGTGACTTTAAAGAGTTCATTCAGACACTGGTGAAATCCCTCACGTGTTTCTTGCCAGTCCGGCAAATTATAATGCCCCGTGCGGATGCCCTGATTTTCCAGTTCCTCCAGAAAATTTTGAAGGGTAATTCCGAAATCGGGTCGTCTGAGTTCTTCCCTGGTCAGCATAACAATGCGCTGCTGGCCGGTTCGGGCCAGCCAGCGGACCGCTTCCCGCACTGCTGCAACTTTATCCACTGCCGCTGTTGCAATATCGATCCCATTGGTCACGCCAAATAGCGCGAAAGCCGGGACCGGCGCATCAGCAAACCATTTGACCACATCGTGTGATCCGGCATGTAGGATCCAGGCACGACCGGGACGCTCGCGCACCATTGCTTCGATTGCTGGCTGGTTATGCCTCAGTTCCACCATGGTCTTGGGCGCAATATTGACGGAATGGCCGGCGGCTTTCAAAAGCTGGGTTAGTTCGAGCATGAAATTGTCCAGGGCATCGGTCTGTTCGTATAGGATCACTTCCACTTGCAGGTGTGGGGCGGGCATGTTCGCGGCCACGATGCGCCGCCGTTTCCCCTGGCCCTGCGATACCAGCAGGCCTTCCTGCTCCAGTATCTCCAGCGCGCGCTCGATCATCCGCCCGTTGACCCCGAGTTCCTCCACCAACTTATTGCGCCCCGGCATCAGGCCGGTCCAGCGCCCCTGCTGCAGCGCCGTGCGCAGGTGGGCCGTGACTTGCTCGGTAATGGTGGCGGTTTGTAGCATCGGCTAAAACGTCACCGCAATTGCACAAGTTGGCAAGGATGAAATTATTTGACCAATGCGAAGAGGAGGGCGAGTATGTATTTCTTTAACCTAACCAAAATCATTATGAAAAACCTCATTACCATAATTCTCGCCACGGGACTCTCGTTGGCTTCCGTTCACGCCGTCACGATTGTGGAGTTTAACTTCACTGGTGGCAGCTTGGCTTCTTCCGATACGGGGACGAATTGGACCAGCTCGAATATTGACATCACATCCAACTCAAGCCGTTTCAATACGACAGCGCTCGCGGACTCACTGACATGGGGCTTCAGTCCAAATTTAGGTGATGCGATTAACCTCAACGATTATGCTGAATTTTCGATCACGGCGGACGTCGGCTTCACACTGGCTTTGACTGACATTTCATTCAACGCTCGCACACCGGCCAGTCCTGGAGCTAACCCCACGGTTTACATGCGTTCGGATGCAGACAGCTTCGCAACCAACCTGGTGCAACAGGATTTACCAAAGAACCAAGCCACCTTTATTCTCTATGAATATACAATAAGCGACACCATTGTATCTGGAAGCGAACGGACGTTTCGCTTGTATTTTGACAGCGGAAATGCCGGAGGCACCAACAACATCTTCATCGACGATATTCAAATCACGGGAACTGCGACAGTCGTGCCCGAGCCTTCCAGCTTCGCGCTGCTGGCCGGATGCTTCGGTCTGACCTGGGTGATGCTGCGCCGTCGCCGCAGCTAATCGGCTGACTTCTTTTTCTCAAAAGGGTGGCTTCGGCCACCCTTTTTTTATGGGACACTCTCAAATGACCAATAACGCCCGCAAAAAAGTGCTTGCTGAAGACTGCGCACTACGTAGCGCGCAGCTTCAGCAAGCGTCACTGCGGTTGTGCAGTCTAAGGGCCCAAACCATGTGCGAAGGGGGTATTATTGCGCCCCGGCATCAGGCCGGTCCGGCGGTCTCTGTTGCAGCGCCGTGCGCAGGTGGGCCGTGACTTGCCCGGTCATGGTGGCGGTTTGTAACATCGGCGGCTAACATCACCGCAATTGCACAAGTTGGCAAGGATGAAAGTATTTGACCAATGCGAAGAGGAGGGCGAGTATGTTTTTTTTTAACCTAACCAAAATCATTATGAAAAATCTCATTACCATAATTCTCGCCACGGGACTCTCCTTGGCTTCCGCTCACGCCGCCACGATTGTGGAGTTTAACTTCACCGGGGGCAGCTTGGCTTCTTCCGATCCGGGAACGAATTGGACCAGCTCGACTATTGATATCACATCCAACTCATCTCGCTTCAATACAACAGCGCTCGCGGACTCACTGACATGGGGCTTCAGTCCAGGTTTAGGCGATGCGATTAACCTCGGCGATTACGCCGAATTTTCGATCACGGCGGACTTAGGCTTCACACTGGCTCTGACTGACATTTCATTCAACGCTCGCACACCGGCCAGCCCTGGAGCTAAACCCACAGTTTACATGCGTTCGGATGCAGACAGCTTCGCAACCAACCTGGTGCAACAGGATTTACCCAAGAACCAAAGCACCTTTATTCTCTATGAATATACAATAAGCGACACCATTGTATCTGAAAGCACACGGACGTTTCGCTTGTATTTTGACAGCGGAAATGCCGGAGGCACCAACAACATCTTCATTGACGACATTCAAATCACGGGCACCGCGACAGTCGTGCCCGAGCCTTCCAGCTTCGCGCTGCTGGCCGGATGCTTCGGTTTGACCTGGGTGATGTTGCGTCGTCGCCGCAGCTAATCGGCTGACTTCTTTTTCTCAAATGGGTGGCTTCGGCCACCCATTTTTTATTGGGGCATCCCCAAATTCGACCGGACCAGACACGCGTGACTGGCAGACCACAGTTCTTTTTCAGTATCTTTTTAGATAAATATTACCCCCCCCAAAAAAAAAATGAGCCTGAAAGCCCCGTTCTACCTGATCCGGACACTGACTCTGGCGACAGTGATCTTTGCGCATGCAAGCAGTTTTGCAGCCGACCTGAGCTGGGATTCGAACGGCGGCTCCAGCGGGCAGACCGACGGTTCCGGGGCCTGGCTGGGCGCAGATCAATGGTGGAACGGTTCCGGCAATGTGAGTTGGACATCCGGCGCTGCCGCCAGCTTCGGTCATGGTGGCTCCGGCAACGCCGTCACGCTGGCCAGCCCGGCCACTGCGGAATCCTTGACCTTTAACGGCTTTTCCGGGACCTACACGCTCGGCACCGCCGGGCAGTCGCTGACCATCAACAGCGGCGTCGAGCTCACCGCCGCTGCGGGCAATGTCACCTTTGCCGGGCCCATCACCTTGGGCGGAGACCAAACCTGGCTCAACAACTCTGCCGGCACACTGCTTACGGGCAAGGGTGCTAACCTGATTGATAACGGCGGCTACCAACTGATCATCGACGGAACGGGTGCAAGCACCCTGGGTGTGATCAATAATTCGGAAGCGAGCCTGACTGGCGCCGGTGCTCTGATTAAGAATGGTTCCGGCAGGCTGAGTGTCGGCGGGGTCAACTCCGGCTTTACCGGCACGGTCACGATCAACGGCGGTCAACTCATCGGACACAATAACGCGGGTGTGCTGGGAAACGGCAACGTGACCCTGAACGGCGGTGTGCTCTCGTTTTACTGGGGAGTGAACTACACCCGGGTCTTGGGCGCAGGTAATAACCAGCTCCAAATCATCGGCGGCGAAAGTGGCTTCGGAGGTGCCGGGACCAGTGCGCCGGGCATCAACCTGGGCAGCACCGTGGTCTGGGGCGCGGCAGGCGAGGGGGCCGCCAGTGGCTATTTCAATCCGGCCCAGCTCGTGCTTGGCGATCCCGCGACCAGCAACGCCGGATCGACAAACTTCTCCAGTGGCATTGATCTGAATGGCGCGTCGCGCACCATCTCCGTGCCTCGCGGCAGCAGTGCAACCGGTAACCTTGCCACGCTCAGCGGGGTCATCAGCAACAGCACGGGCACTGCCGGCCTGGTTAAAGCAGGTGGCGGCACACTGATTCTTTCCAAGGCGAATAGCTACAACGGCGGCACTACGCTGGAGGCAGGCACGCTGCAATTGGGCCATGTCAACAGCCTGGGCCCGGACGATGCGACCCTGACCCTCAACGGAGGCTTGCTGAATATCAATGACAGGGCTGGCTTCACGGTCGGCAACCTGACCGGCACGGGCGGGACCATCGCCAACAACGGCAACGCCGCCCTGACGTTCACGATTGGCACGGGGGATGCCACTGGCGGCGACTTTCAGGGCGTGATTGCCGACAATACCAACGGCGGCAGCGGTTCGCTCGGACTTGCCAAAGTCGGCACTGGCACGGTCATCCTTTCCGGAGACAACACCTACAGTGGCCCCACCACGATCAGCGCGGGCACCTTGCAGATCGGTTCCGGTGGCAGCAGTGGTTCGCTGGCGACTTCGCTGGTGGTGAATGCAGGCACTCTCGTCTATGACCGCAGCGACGAATTCAGTATTGGCTACAGCATTACCGGTATCGGTAAGTTGGTGAAACAGGGGGCCGGCACGCTGATAGTTCCAGCTCCTTCGATTTACAGCGGCCAAATCCGGCTCGAATCAGGGGTGCTGCAATTGGATCAACCCAACACCGCGAACGACGCGCTGATCCTGAGCATTGCCGGGACCGGTGCCGCGATTGACCTCAACTTTACTGGCCCACAAACCCTGGGCGATCTGTTTATCGGGGAAACCCGGATGCCGGACGGCGTTTACAAGGCGATCGGCAGTCCTGCCGACGGCACCGAGTTGGCTCAAATTACCGGCACCGGAACGCTTTCGGTGACGGGTGACATCTATCCACCTTCGCTCGTCAGCATCAGTAGTGCTATTGATACCTATGCGGCACCCGCCGGCATTGCCATCGTCTATACCATCACCTTTAGCGAGGACATTGACAGCAGCACGGTTTCCGCCGACGACTTCGCGAATGCGGGCACCGCACCGATCAGCATCGGTGCGATCACCGGGATTTCGTCCGGTGTCTTTACCGTTGAAGTCACGCCCAACGGAGGCGGCACGCTGCAGCTGAGCATTCCCGCCGGGGCTACGATCCACGATGCTTCCGGCAACGCCATGGACTCCAGTTCCGCGCTGCTGGAGGCTACTTTGACCCGGACTTACCTCCCGGATGCCGGTGCGGTTCAATTTATCGGCGCCTCGCCGGTCGCGACCAATATCGGCTCCACCATCACTTTACAGATGCCGGAAGGTGCCCAGCCGGGGGATCTGCTGGTGGCGAACATCGTCAATTACGCCTCGGGGCAATACGGTGCGGTGTTCAATTCCGGCACGGGCTGGAGTTCATTAAAAACGTCGCGCATGTATCCGCAGGAGAACACCCGGCTGGGAGTTTATTATCGTGAGGTGCAGGAGGGCGACCCGGATCGTTTCGAATTGCAGCTCGGCTATGATGCGCCCTATGCCGCCGCCGGCGTGATGATGGCTTTCTCCAATGTGGACCTGGTCTCAGGCCCAACCGATGGTTCGGGCGCGAGTAGTATCCGGTATGGCTCGGCCCCAAGAACGACAGTGGATTCACCCCATGTGTATTCGAGCACGCCGTATGCGCTTTTTCTGTTTCTGGGTATGGCGATCGCGGACAATTCGGTGAGTTTCTCCAACTGGTCGAACCCTGATCTGGGCATCCTGGAAGAGATTTACGATGGGGCGAGCGAGCCCGGCATCAAGACCATCTCACTCAGTGCCGCCATGGGGACCAAGGAAGCAACGGGTCTGAACAACGGCGGAACGGCCGACTTGTCGGCCCTGGCTTACACCGCTGCCATCCAGATCCCGCTCAAGCCAACCGGCAACTCGGCTCTGGTTTCTGCGCTGGTCGAATTAAAAGCACACGTCACCGGCGAGTCTCCCTTGTCCGGCAGCCAGATCGCTGCGCATAAAGCGACGATTGTGGATAATCGTCTTGGTTTTCGCTCCAGTGCGAACTCCATCGCCGCCGCGATGGATCTGGTGCATACCTACGATGAGGAACTCGGGCCCCTCTGGGTCGCCCGCAGCCTGCCGAACCGGGCACAACTAACGGACGACATTCACTACACGGTTTTCAAGGTCATGCAGTATCTCATGGACTACGGCTACAGCACGACGAATCTAACAAACCACTACGAGCTTTTCAACGGTTTTGCTTTCGGGAGCTCGGCCAACTTCCCCGGCCCCTGTCCGCCACCCGAGGATCCTGAGGCCATCCACACGGTGCTCATCGATGCCGATTATCCCAACACATGGGGGCGCGAAGTATTTGGGCAGAGCGATCCATCGCCCAAGCCGACCGGCACCTATTTGGCGCCCGGATCGATTGCCACCGTGACGGTGCCCGCAGCGCTGGTCGGCCGGGGCTACTACGTCCGCGTGGGGGCCCACGCCTGGGATTTCGAGGAAAAGACGGCGGTTAAACGGCTGGACCGCTGCGCCAAAAGGTATTCCATCGATTCAACCACCATCAAGGTGGCCAATCCGCTGGGCGGCGGCATCTACATCGAGGTGCCTCAATACATCGAAGACATCGGCGTGGTCAGTGTCCAAATCCAGAACGCGGTGCGCTCGCCTTATTTCTCCGCCAAGAGCTTCCATCAAACCACGCTCTCCGAGTGGCAGAATATCGAGCGGCATCACCCCGCACCCTGGGCGGACTTCCAGTCGGAAAAAGTCATGATGCAGGTGCCCACCAGCTGGATCTACGCAATGGACGATCCGGCCACCCTGATGGCCGACTGGGACAAGGCGGCCGATATCCTCAACGATTTCATGGGCTTCCCCCGTGACCGTGGCCGGGAGACGATTTACAATCAGGTGGACCTGCTGCTCCGAGCCGTGGCCTACACCCCCGGTTATCCGGCGGTGAACAATACCTACAATCCGAACCAGGATTATGGCGGCTATGCCAACAACTATTTGGTGCGCGGCCCGCAATACGCAACGGATTTTGAATTCCATGAACTGGGCCACGCCTATCGCTTTGACAAATTTCCCGGCGAGACGGAGTCGGACGTAAATCTGCTGCACGTGCCCGTCTTTCATGGCTTCGGCTACACGCTGGATGAAGCCTTCCGCGCCTCGCGCGGGGCGCCGGAATATGCCACCCTGGAGACCACGGCGATCGCCTGGATGATGTGCGATAATTTCCTCAACGGCAACATTATGGAGCAGGCTGAGAAGCAATACGCGCTCAAGGGGCACGCCAAGTTCGTCGAGATCGCCCGGCTCTTCGGTTGGGAACGGCTGAGCAATTACTTCAAATCCTTCAATGAGGACTATGAGAACGGTGTTTCCGTGGTCGACGAAGTGGACAGTTTGCTGCTGCGGCTTTCCACCCGCGTCGGGATCGACCTGCGTCCGCTCTTCCACTTCTGGGGCGTGCCACCGGTCAACGCCCCTGCGTTGGAGAGCTCGATTGCCGCGGCGAATCTGCCGGATTCCGGCATGATCTACGACACGCTCGTCCGCTACAAATCCCTGATTCCGGCGGACAACAGCGAGTTCCGGACCTTTGCGCTCGGCTGGTGGGAGCGCCAGCCACTCGATAGCGGATTTTCCGAAGAGCGCAACCACGCCAGCCGCTGGGCCGACTACGATCCGGCGATGGCCACCGCGACTGCGGACCGCGCCCAGGAGATCATCGACCTGTATTTCCCCAACGGACGGCCGGCGGACTACGGGGATTGGCGCTCGCAATGGCCCGAAGCTGACCTGCTCGATCCGCGACTCGATCTCGATGGCGACGGGATGAACAACAAGAATGAGCGGATTTGGGGGCTGGATCCAACCAGTGCCTGGTCCAGAAATCCAATCATCTCCGGTTCGGATTTCAGCTCCGGCAGATTGACCTACACCCGTCGCAGCCCGGCGCTTTCCGGCCTGAACTATTCCGTATGGACCTCGACGGATTTGTCGAATTGGGATGAAGATACCGGAGCGCAGCAAATACCCGCTGCGGCCGATGCCAACGGCGTCGAGTCGGTAGAGATTATCCTGAGTCCTCAGCTACTGGAGCATCCCTCGTTATTCATTCAGCTGCGGACGAGCGATTGATTCGGTCGGTCCGTATCATCCAAATATAAATTATGACACAAGAACCCAAATCCCACGCAAGGCATTGTCTGCTCTTCCTCACATTAATTGCCTCCTTGTTCTGTGGCTACGCTGCCACCGCCAAGGAAGCACCCGTCAAGGTTTACATCCTGGCCGGGCAGTCCAATATGGTTGGCATCGGTCAATTCACGGGGGGCAGTAAAGGATGGGAAGGGGAGTTTTCCGGTCTGGAGCTGTCCAACTATCCGGGCAGCTACGATGCTTCGGTGGATTACGCGGCGATGCAGCCGACAAAGGTCATTCCCTATGAGAATACCCAGACGGCCAGAAAGGAGAGCCTGCCGCAGGAGGGGGTCAATGTGCTGCGCGGGTTTATCGAGATGCCGGAATCCGGGGTCTATGAATTCAAGTCGGGCTGGGCAGGAAGCTCCCACAATATCATGCGGGTCGATGGTCAGGAGACCTATCGCAAAGAGCTGGATGCCAAGGAAGCGACCACGACACCCGTTCAGATCAAGGCGGGTAAAAAAGTGCCTTTTGAGATCACCTACTTGAAGACTGGTGGCAATATGGTCGGTTGGTTTGGCCGGACGGATCTGCCCGGCACCCTGCAAACCGTGGTCTTGAAAGAAGGCAAATTCCCTTACCTGCTTGATGCTGAGGGGAATTTCGCGCCGCGTGACGATGTTTGGTATCGCGGAGTTGTGACGGCGACCGGTAATAAATGGCTCAATTACGGCTGCGGTGGGAACGCTTCCAGTATCGGAGCGGAGCTCGGTTTTGGCCATAAGGTCGGTGACCTCCATGACGAACCGGTCATCCTGCTCAAAACCAGCCAGGGCAACCGTTCACTGGGCTGGGACTTTCTGCCGCCCGGATCAGAGCGTTTTGAATTTACAGACGAAGCGGGCGTCACCTGGGTGCATGCCGGTTACAAGGATACGGCTGAGCGCTGGGTCAAGGGTACCGAGCCGACACCCATTCCCTGGTATGGCGGCAAGCAGTATGACGAGTGCTTCGATGCGGCCAAGGACGTGCTGGCCAACTTTGACAAGGAATTTCCGCAATGGGCGGACCGCGGCTATGAGATCGCCGGCTTCGGCTGGTGGCAGGGCCACAAGGACGGCGGGCAGCAGGGCGATGGCAAGGCTGGACCACTGGCCACCCGCTACGAGCACAATCTGGCTCACCTGATACGGACGCTGCGCTCCGAGTTCAATGCGCCCGACGCGCCCTTTGTGGTGGCCACCTGCGGCTTCGAGGGCGGGGAGGGCTGGGAGCCGGGCAGCAGTGCCGACACAATCTTTAAGGCCCAGATGGCGGTGAGCGATCCGGTCAAGTATCCTGAGTTTGCGGGCAATGTCATGTCCGTCGATATTCGCCCGTTCTACCGTCCGTCGGAGCAGTCACCCCGGAAACAGGGCTTTCACTATCATGGCAATGCCGAGACCTACATGTTGGTCGGCGAAGCCATGGGCCAGGCCATGCTGCGCTTGAAGTGTGCTGAATCTCAATAAAGTCGCTATAAAAGAACTTCACCAATACTGCACAGGTAGCGGGATCAATTCTGGCTGTAGTGCGGGATTTCGTTAGTGCGTTTTTCCGGATTTAGCGGAGTATACTCACACCCCATGATTAAAAAGATTTTCCTGCTCCTGGTTTTTGTCTGCGCTCTGCTGGTTTCGGTGTTCCTACTGCCCAAAGCAAAGGTTCCGGAACCGGCACCCGAACCAGGTCTGGCAACGCGTTCGGTGCATGACCTGTCGGATGCCGCAGGTGGTCTCGGATAGCCTGTGATTTTAAGAGTCGAAAGAACCTTGCTAAGCAAAGTAAAAGCTTGAATCCAAGCTTTAGAACTTCCTGAAAGATGAGAAAGTTTGGAGAGCGAAGGGCTACGTAGCGACTGCCTCATAGCTATCCATTTTCCTGTCTTGGTAGATGTGGATATCCTCTTCCTTCTCTGCAGATGCGGGCAATTTTTTGGCCGAGTCTTCGATGATCTGAAGCATATTGAAAAGAGTTTCCCCGAAGAAATTTTCGACGCCACCTGAGATTTGCTCGTCCTTTTTCGCCAGTGCGGCGAGTTCATCCAGATGGTGCTTTATCTGGAAGGCATGGTGCTTAATGCTTTCGACTGCGTTTTGCCTGGGCTCACCGATGCTCAGGAGCATACCGGTTCCAAGGGCACAAGCGTAGGCCCTCAGGTCGGTCATCCGAAGTTGATCGTCAGTCCCATTTTCGATTTTTGAAATCCGGCTTTGCGAACAGCCGAGCTTCTTCGCCAGTTCGGCTTGCGATATCTTCGCCTGCGTACGGGCAACAATCAGCTTCTTTACCAGACGGCGTGATTGAATGCGCTTGCCGATGGAACGGGTCAAAGGGTTGTTTTTGCCCAGGGTATCGGCTAGCAGGTCCTGCACATTGCCGTAGCGCTTCTTGCCCGGCGCGAGTTCGGATTTGGTTTTGGTCGCCATGTTATGCCTTGTTCAGTATTTGAATAAATTCAGTGCAGTCTTTAATGTCTGCTTTCTGGCTGCCCTTATCACCCAGAGTGATTAAGTGCAGCGTTCTATTTGCCTCTTCGGGAAAGATGTAGAGCCGGGTTTGTGCGAGATTTGGACCGCCACCTTTTTGGTCGATCGCCTGCACCCCGTGCGGTTCATGGTGGATGAATCCGATCTGTATAAGTTGTGGCGGAAGTCCTTCATTGAGGTGTTCGATGTAGGTGTCGAGATTGTCGAGTGTGGCCTGGAGTTCATGTGGGTGTTTCTTTGCCCACCGCTTGAGTCGGCGTTCGAAGACTTCGGATTGTTGAATGTTCCACATGCTAGATTATTCCATTATGCAATAAAAATCAACTCATCTGCTCTAAATTAGCTCAAAATTATTCTTTTTAGTGGTATTGTGTTCAGCATCCTACGCTGCCTGTACCAGCGCGACCAGCGCGTCGGCGATGGCTTGGACTTTGGGGGCGCGGACGCCTTTGAAGTGTTGGGCGAGGAGCTGGATATCCTGATCGCTGGTCCAGCCGGTTTGGCGGATGAGGCTGCGGACGGCGGCGGCTTGTTCGTCGTGCAGTTCGCGCAGGACGGCGACGAGGCCGTCGTCGTAGATGGTTTTTCTTTGGGGCTGAGGATCGAGCCTGTGGCAGCGGCTTCCTGCCGCTTCGTTGCTGCGGGTGAGCGGCTGGAAGCCGCTGCTACTTTGACTTTTTCGAGCACGTTGTAGAGTCCGGTCATGGTTAGCTTGGGGTGGGCGTCGAGCTGCTGTTTGCGGTGGGCGTCGAGGGCCTCGGAGATGCGGCCGATTTCGGCTTTTTGTGTGTCGTTGAGTTTAAGGAAGGGGAAGGTTTCGAAACAGCGGGTTTTGATGTAGCGGGGGAGGTCTTTGAGTGCGGGGCGAAAGGCTTTGCGGGGTTCACCGAATAGCCACCAGTTCTTCTTGTAGGTCTCGCGTTTATTCTGGTCACGCTCGGGTTTTACGCGGTCGTAAATGCGCTGGTAAAGTTCAGGATAATCTTCACGCAGTTCATTGGCTGAGAGACCGAAGGCATCGATGCCCCAGACGCCGCTTTAGTGCTGGAAACATCCGCACCAATCGTCAGATCGGGATGCACAATCCCGACCTGCTCGCTGAGTTCAACGCGCACGCTGCCGTCTTCGCCATCGTATTCATCGATCACGGTGGCCAGTTTCACCCTGATGCTGTCCGGCTTGGGCCACGGTCATGGCGATGCGCACGGCGGCATCGTCGGCGTTTTCCACCCAGGGGTGATCGGCGATGGCGAAGCGTAGGCTGAGTGGAGTAGCAGCGGCATCCTGCCGCTTTTTGTCCATGTGCGGAGAGCGGCTGGAAGCCGCTGCTACGATGACCGGCTCGGCGGCGTCGTAGGCGAGCACGGCGTCGCGGCACTCGATGGTGTGGAACTTGGAGATGACGGGTTCGTCCGGTTTCTGGCCGTCCGGATGCGGGACTTCCAGCAGGTCGCAGAGGTCGCGGCAAAAGGGCTGGAAGTTGGCACGTTCGGAAGCCCCGGTCTCGGCCCAATTCTCGATAAATTCTGCGACACTCGTAATCATTTAGGAATGAAGACGGAGGTGTGGCTGCTGGTGGGCAAGTTTACAGCGCGGTCCTACTGGTTCCATGTTTGCATCCTCAAGCCTCCGCATGTTCGGGTGGGCTGCGGTGGAGCCGGATCGTGCCGTGTTCGCGGTGGAAGTAGTCGAGGTTCCACTGTGACTCGAACAGCAGGCAGGGGCGTTCGGCATCATCCTGAACGCGGATTGCGCCGGAGAGGTAACTGGCCAGGACCGGGTGATCGGCGGATGCCGGATCGATCCAGCGGGTGATGCTCCAGGGGGCTTTTTCCATGCGTGACGCGGCACCGTATTCGCTCTCCAGCCGGTAGCGGACCACGTCGAACTGGAGTTGCCCGACTGCGCCGATGAGCGGGATGCGCTGATCCGCGTGCATGGGGTAGAAGCGCTGGATCACCTTTTCCTGCAGCAGTTGCTGCAGGCCCTTGCTGAAGCGTTTGTATGTTTGGGTGTCGCTGTGGTGAAGGTAAACAAAGCACTCCGGGGCGAAGCGCGGGATGGCATCATAACGGATGTCGGCGGCTTCGGTCAGGGTGTCGCCGATCTCCAGATCGGCCTGGCCGGTCACGCCGAGAATATCGCCGGGCCAGGCTTCCTCTCCGGTCTCGCGCTCGCGGCCAAACACCTGATGGGTGTGGGAGAGGCGGATGGTCTTGCCGGTGCGTGCGATGCGCACCCGCAGGTCGCGGTGGAAGCAACCGGAGCAGATGCGCAGGAAGGCCAGGCGGTCGCGGTGGTTGGGATCCATGTTGGCCTGGATCTTAAAGACGAAGGCGGAAAACACCTCACGTTCGGGCGCAACCGGCGTGCCTGCGACATGGCGCGGCTGCGGCGGCGCGGAATGCGCCAGCAGACCATCCAGCAGCAGTTGCACGCCAAAATTGTTGATGGCACTGCCGAAGAAGACCGGTGTCAGCTGCCCGCGGGCAACGGCGGCGGTATCGAGATGACTGCCGGCTGCGGTGAGCAGCTCATCCGTCTCGCCCAGTTGCTCGAGGATGCCTGCCGGCACAGCTGCGCGCATGGCGGGATCGTTCAGACCGCCGATGGAAACCGGGGCGCGGAAACGTCCGCCGCTGATGCGCTCGAAGCGGTGCAGCGCGCCCCCGGCGCGGTCAAGGATGCCGACAAAATCCTGCCCGTCGCCAATCGGCAGGTTGGCGGCAAAGGTCTTGAGTCCCAGCCGTTGTTCGATCTCGTCGAGCAGCTCCAGCGGTTCTTTACCCGGACGGTCGCATTTATTGATAAAGGTGATGATGGGGATGCCCCGTGAGCGGCAGACTTCGAACAGCTTCAGCGTTTGATCCTCGATGCCTTTGGCCGCATCTAGCACCATGATGGCGGAATCAACCGCCATCAGCACCCGGTAGGTGTCTTCGGAAAAGTCGCGGTGCCCGGGAGTATCCAGCAGGTTGATACAGTAGTCGGCATACTCGAAGCGCATGACCGAGGAGGAGACAGAGATCCCCCGCTGTTTTTCCAGTTCCAGCCAGTCGGAGGAGGTGTCCTGGGCATTTTTACGGGCGCGCACGCCGCCGGCCTGTTCTTTGGCACCGCCGTAAAGGAGCAGTTTTTCGGTCAGCGTGGTTTTGCCCGCGTCGGGGTGGGAAATAATGGCTAGAGTGCGCCGCCGGGCACACTCCTGTTGGATCTGCTTCGTCATTGGGTGCAGCTTTTGGAGACTCAGCCGCCGCAGCAAGCACATTTGCGGGGATGGGGAGCAGAGGGCTGTATTGGTTGTCCCTCAATCGGCTTGTTCACATTATTCCAATGCTTTTAATATTTTCCGCGGATCCTGGCGGCAGTCAAAAACTCGATAGACTCGTATCTCCCCGGATTCAATTTTGTAATATATGGCGTAGGGAAAACGTTTCGAAAACATGCAGTGATAATTGCGAATCTTCCGATGAATCAATCGCAATTCGCGAACAGGATTCAAACAGATTACCAGGAAAATTCCCGGCTTATTTGCACAAGGCACTTGCCAGCGCGGGCAGCGGGACTTTGCTCCAGATATGTTTGCATTCCCACAGCCGAATTTTCTCGATTATGATTCTGCGCGCCGCATTGCCGGGATGTATGGCACACCGGTTTACGTCTATGACCAGTCATCGCTGGAGTCTGCGGCGCGGGCAGTGCTGGACTTTCCGCATGCCTACGGCTTGACTGCGCGCTATGCGATGAAGGCTTCGCCCAATGCGGCGATTCTGCAGTGCTTTGACCGGATGGGCCTATGGATTGATGCCAGTTCGGGCTATGAGGTGCGGCGGGCACTGGCGGCGGGCATTGCGCCGCACAAGATCAGTCTGAGCACACAGGAGTTGCCGGAGGATTTCGCTGAACTCTACCAGCTCGGGATCGAGATCAACGCCTGTTCGCTCAACCAGTTGGAGCGTTTCGGTCGGGCTTTTCCGGGGCGCGAAATTGGCCTGCGCTTTAATCCCGGCGCGGGCTCCGGCGGCAATAACCGCACCAATGTCGGCGGCACTTCGTCCAGCTTCGGGATTTGGCATGAGTGGATCGATCAGGTGCAGGCGATCATTGCATCCGCCGGCCTGAAGGCGGTGCGCATCCACACCCACATCGGATCCGGCAGTGATCCGGCAGTGTGGCAAAAGGTGTCCGCCATGAGCCTGGAGCTGGTGCGCCAGTTCCCGGAAGTTACCCGACTGAATTTGGGCGGCGGCTACAAGGTGGCGCGTATGCCGGATGAGGTGGGCACGGACTTGCAGCAGTGCGGTGCGCCGGTAGCGGACAAGTTCCGGGAGTTTGCCCGTGAGACCGGGCGAGAGATACACCTTGAAATCGAGCCGGGCACTTATCTGCTGGCCAACGCCTGTGCGGTGCTGGCGCGGGTGCAGGATGTCGTCTCGACCGGCGCGGCGGGTTACGAATTTCTCAAGCTCGATACCGGTATGACTGAAATTCTGCGCCCCTCGCTGTATGGCTCGCAGCACTTGATTTCGATTTTGCAGGCCGCGCCCGCTGAAGCGCCGAGGGACTACATGATCGCCGGGCATTGCTGCGAATCGGGCGACATCCTGACGCCGGCAGCCGGCGACCCCGAGCTGCTGTCCACCCGCCGCTTGCCGGTCACGCAAATCGGCGATTTCTGCGTGATCGATGGGGCCGGAGCCTATTGCGCCGCCATGGCGACCAAGCACTATAATTCCTATCCCGAGGCGGCCGAAGTCTGGCTGGCCGCCAGCGGCGAGGCGCAGCTGATCCGCCAGCGCCAGGCGGTGGAAGCGCTGTGGGCCAATGAAGTGCCGCTGCTGGATTCAATGTTTTGAGCCGTTCCGGTTGGAGGACCGGGTATTTACCGGGTGTGCCGGTTCTCCGCGTCGCTCTCGCGCCGCGGCTACCGAAGGAAATTGAATCAAACAGTAGTGGGGTGCGGGAGCCGTTCCGGTTGCGGCAGAGCAGAAAAGACGGCGATGTGATCCTGGCTGCGGCTCCGCATCGCTCTCACGCTGCGGCTACATTTTCAAACAGCCTAAAGGAAACCCGATAGAATTGCGGTTGATTTTTGCTGCGGGAGCACCTACTACTCCGGCACGCTTTTATTTTTAGCGTGCCTACCAACCCCGCGCCTCTACCCGCGACCTCTACCCGCGACCTCTACCCGCGACCTCTACCCGCGACCTCTACCCGCGACCTCTACCTACTACCCCATAAAATGGATAAAGAAAACGCCCGTGCCCACCGCAAGGCTTGCCTGCACATTACTCTAGCGCTGTTGGCTGTCTGGTTTTTTATCAGTTTCGGCTGCAGTATTTTACTGCGCGACTGGCTGGATGCCAGTTTGCCCAGTGTGGGCCATGCTCCCTTTGGCTTCTGGATGGCCCAGCAAGGCTCCATCATTGGCTTTGTGCTGATCCTGGTCGCCTACGCGTTCCTGATGAACCGGCTCGATAACAAGCACGGCTATACCTATACCAAAGATAAATAGCACCTGCCAGTTTCGGCCTGCTAACTTCCCTACCTGCTACCCGCTACCTGCTACCCCATGACCCAAGATACCCTGAACTTTATATTTATCGGTCTGTCTTTTGCGCTCTATATCGGGATTGCATTCCGCTCCAAAGCGGGATCGACAACGGAATATTATACTGCCGGTGGTGGGGTCTCGCCCTTTGCCAACGGTATGGCAACGGCTGCCGATTGGATGTCGGCGGCGACTTTTATTTCGATGGCGGGCACAGTCGCGATTACCGGCTATGATGCCTCGCGTTTTCTGATGGGCTGGACGGGGGGCTTTGTGTTGCTGACGGTGCTGATGGTGCCGTATCTGCGCAAATTCAACAAGGCGACGGTGCCCGACTTTATCGGTGACCGTTATTATTCGAAGCTGGCCCGTGGTGTGGCGGTGGGCTGTGCAATCTTTATCTGCATGACCTACATCATGGGGCAGATGCGCGGGGTAGGGGTGGTCTTTTCCCAGCTTTTTGGTATCAGCATCACCTCCGGTGTCATCATCGGCGGGACAATCGTTTTCTTCTACGCGGGTCTTGGCGGGATGAAGGGCATTACCTATACCCAGGTCGCGCAATATTGTGTGATGGCATTTGCCTATGCCATTCCGGCCATCTTTATTGCCATGGCACTGACGGGCAATGTCGTCCCGCAACTCGGGCTGATTGGCAACTACACCGCAGGCGGCGAGCTGGTTCCGTTTTTGGAGAAGATCAACAACATCAACACCGAACTCGGCTTCAGCGCCTACACTTCCGGCAAGATGAGCACGCTCAATATGTTCTGCATTACTGCCGCGCTGATGTGCGGCACGGCGGGCCTGCCGCATGTGATCGTACGCTTCTTTACCGTCAAGGATGTGCGGGCGGTGCGCAAGTCGGCCTGCTGGACCCTCGCCTTTATCGCGGTGATTTACCTGACCGCACCGACCATCGGTGCCTTTGCGCGGGTCAACCTGATCGAGAAGCTCCACAACACGCCCTACAGTGAGGTGCCCGCCTGGTTTCAGGAGTTTGAAGAGACCGGGCAGATGGCCTGGGTCGATAAAAACGACGACGGAAAGATTCAATACTTCGGTCCGGCCAAATCCGCCGCGGGCACCTTTGCGGTCTTTCAGGGCAAGGCACCGGAGTATCCGACCTTTGAGGCCACGCCGGATCAACTCACCGGCAAGTATGGTGAACGCCTGCTTGCCAACAAGGCCGACGACTCGAATCCGAATGAACTCTGGTTCGGTAACGATATTATGGTGATGGCCAACCCGCATATGGCCGGGCTCCCGATGTGGGTGATTGCGCTGCTGATGGCCGGTTGCATTGCGGCGGCGCTTTCAACAGCTGCCGGCTTGCTGCTGGTGCTCTCCACCTCCATCTCCCACGACTTGATGAAGAAAATCATCAAGCCGGACCTCAGTGACAACGAGGAAGTCAATTATGCCCGCTTCGCCTCATTTGTGGCGCTGGCGGTGGCGGTTTATTTCGGGATCAACCCGCCTTCGCAATTCATCGCCAAAACGGTGGCCTTTGCCTTCGGCCTGGCGGCCTCGTCCTTTTTCCCCACGCTGTTGATGGGTATCTTCTCCAGCCGCATGAACAAACAGGGTGCCATCTGCGGCATGCTGGCCGGCATCCTCTTTACTTTTGGCTACATCACTTACTTCCAGTTCCTCGGCGGCACCCCCGATCAATACCTGTTCGGGATCACGCCCGAGGGCATCGGCTTTGTCGGCATGTTAATTAATTTCGCCGTGGCTTTCGGAGTCAGTGCCTTCACGCCGTGTCCCCCGGAGCACATCACCGAAATGGTCGAGAACATTCACATCCCGAGTGCTTCAGCCGCAGCCCGCGAGTCGGATTAAAGTTCGGGAATTTCCTCCAACGGGTAGGTCCAGATTTCCGACAGGGTGGGGTGATACCAGTGCACTTTGAGCAGATCGCGGGCGGTGGCCTTGAGGCTCACCGCGACGCCCATGGCGTGGATCAGCTCGCCGCCGTCTTTACCCACGCACTCGGCACCCAGGATGCGTCCACTGGCGCGCTCGGCCAGGACTTTGACATAGCCGGCCCTGGCCTCCATCAGGATGGACTTGCCGTGATCGTCGAAGGGGTAGTCGGCGCTGACATAGTCGATGCCGCGCGCCTGGAGTTGTGCCTCGCTGAGTCCCGCCTGGCCGATTTGCGGGTCGGTGAAGACCACGCTGAGCAGGCTGTCATAGTCGATGGGCTCTGCCGCGCGCCCGGTCGCGTGACGGGCGGCCAGCTCTCCCTGCAGGATGGCGATGTGCACGATTTCGTGCGGTCCCGCGACATCGCCACAGGCATAGATGCTGGGATTCGAACTCTGCTGATTGCGGTTGCAGCGGATGTGTCCGCTGGGCAATAGCCCGACGCCGGCGGCATCGAGGTTCAGATCCTGCGTGGCGGGTTGACGGCCCAGCGCATTGAGCAAATAGGGAGCTTCGACCTGAACGGTCTGCTGTTGGTGAGTAAATGCCACGCGGAACTGGCCCTCCCGGTGTGTTATACTTTCGAGTTGGGTATCGGTATAAAGCTGGATGCCCTCCTGGCGGAACTGCGCTTCAATCACGCTGGCGGCTGCCGGAGAAGCCTCTTTGAGAATATGCGGGCTGCGCTGGATCTGGATCACCTCCGAGCCGATCCGGCGCAGGAACTGGGCCAACTCGCAGGCGACGATGCCACCCCCCAGCACGATAATTTTTGCCGGGACGAAGTCCAGATCCAGAATGTCATCACTGGTCCAGCAGGGCACATCCGCCAGGCCTGGAACGGGCGGCACGGCGACCACCGATCCGGTGGCGACCATAAAATGATCCGCACGGAGCAAGCTGCCGTCATCCAGTCGAATCGTGTGGCGATCGATAAAGCTGGCCCGGTTGTTGAAGAGCGTGAAGCGCTCGCTCGCCAATTGTTGCTGACGGTAGGCGGCGAATTCACCGATCGTGCTGCGTTTGCGTTGATGCAGGGCGGGCATATCGACTGCGGCACTGGGGATGTCGAGGCCGAAGCGGGCCGCCTGCTGTGCCAGGTGCAGTACCTCGGCGGAGTAGATCAGCGTCTTTGAGGGCATGCAGCCCCGCAGGATGCAGAGGCCGCCAAGTTCCCGGGCACCATCGACGATGGCGACCCGGTCGAAGACCTCGCGGGCGGTGCGGGCTGCGGCGTAGCCACCACTGCCGCCACCGATAACAATATAATCAAAGTGCTGCGGTTTCATACTTCATCTCAGTAGGAGTTGTCCTGTTTGGTGTAGAAAGGGACGCGCCGCAGACTCGGCGGGGTCACCAGCGTGGGGGGCGGCGCATCGACTTCGTCAGCCTGTTTGCGGGTCAGGTCGGCCCATCGCAGGGCGACGAACAATACGATCACAAAACTGTAAAAGACTGCTGGCGACATGAAGGGACTGTCCAGGAAAGCGAGAATTGCAGTGGCCACTATTCCGAGCAGCAGATGGTTGGTCAACTGAATGTCGCATCGGCCTTGCATGTAGCGCAGGCAGAGAACGACCAGCAGGGCGAGCGATGGAATCAGGCCAACGACTCCCAGCTCAGTCAGCAGTTGCAGGGCATCACTGCCCACCCGTTGGTAGTTGTCGGTTTGCAGGAAATCACTGCCGTAAAAAGGCAGCAGGTGAGCAAAGCTATCCACCCCCCAGCCAAACAACGGGCGGTCGCGGAACATCTCCCACGCCGCCTGCCGGAGGTGCACCCCGATCTCAGGCTGGCTCGCTGCCTGGAAAATGCGCGACAGCCCGGACGCGAGCATAGCTGCGGCGACCAGCCCACTCAGCCATCCCAGCGTTGTACGGTGCGGGTCTTTGGACACGCGGAGAAAATGCACACTGACCAGCAGCAGCATCCCCGCGCAGGTAAGCATCAGCATGACGGCCGGCCAGCGGGCTTGCACCAGGAAAGCGCTGCCACCCAGCAGAGTGCCGCCGGTCAGATACCAGGGGCCGGCGGATTCGACGAAGGGTGGGCTGTTCTCGTAGCGTGTGGTCAGCAGTGCCATGCTGATGCAGACGCAGGTCCATAAAATGGCAAACGCGGCCCAATGCCCATCATAGGGGAAGAACGCAAAAAAATCCTCTGCGCCAGTGCCTTTGGTGAAGACCGGACGGGTAGTCTCCAGTGCTTTTTGCAGGTAGCCAAACAGAGCGACCAGCACGGCACTGCCACAGAGCAGGGGCATCAGCCTTTCGAAGAACGCCCGCGACTTGGGCACGATAAACAACCCAACCGCGACCAGGTGAATGCTACCCATGCCCAGCGCCACGAGCCAAGTGCTGCCGGGGCTGATACTGACGGGCAGCCAACTTTGACGGGGCAGCTCCAGCTGCACCAATTCGCGCCCGTCCCAGTCGATTAAGTGCAGGGGCTGCTGCAACAAGCCTACGCAGAACTGCAATAATAATAACCAGACCGGCGCGGTGCACAGCCAAAACTTCGGCCATAGCAAGGTGATAAAGAAGGGGTGCGTGTATTCGTGGGTTTTAAGCAGCACAAAGATCATCGCTGCCGGGATCAGAAAGAATCCGAGTAACCAGTAGGATCGGGGGTCGGCCAGCCAGAAGGCAAGATTTGCGGTGCTGAGTATCAGCGCAAAGAGCAGTTTTTCAGCCAGCGTAAAACTGTCACGCAGCAGCTTTTCACGTAGCAATAAATTAGCGTCCGGGTCCATGGGTGCTTAGGATTTTGTCCAGCAGATGGCTTGTGCGATGCGCTCGCAGGTGGCCTGGTCGGTGAGGGCCGCGACCAGTGCGAGGCCGAACTCGGTCGCCGTGCCGGCTCCGCGTGAAGTCAACAGCTGGCCGTCCCGGACGCAGGCTGCCGTTTGGGCCTGAGGCAGTTCAGCTGCGGTCGAAGGGTGTGCGGTGTATTGCTCCGGCAGCAGGCCGGCGTCGAGCAACAGCAGCGGTGCTGCACAAATGCATGCCAGAATTTTTCCGGCAGCGTGATGCCGCCGGAGTAGTTGACAGAGCTCCGGATGACGGCGCAATGCGTTGACTCCCGGCCCGCCGGGCAGAATCACGGCGTCGTAAAGTGAGTGCGCCATGGCATCGGCCCAGCCGTGCTGCGCCTGCAGGACCAGCTTGCTGCGGCCCGGCACACACAGCTCTTCCGTCATGCTGGCCAGGGAAAGCTCCACTCCAGCGCGTGCCAACAGGTCACAGGGGGCGACCGCCTCCATTTCCTCGAAGCCTGCATGTAGAATAATGAGTGCCCGTCGTGTTTGCATCGTCAAATTGAGTTGAATGTCGCATGAAGTATCGCACTGCATTTCACACCAGCGCCGGACCGAAACGCGAGCCGGTGGCCCATCATGACAATCAGTATCGTGCCCGTCATCCGCAAATGGTGTCCATCAGTGCTTCGACGCATTCGATTTTGGCGCTGGGGAGCATGCCATGGCCGAGGTTGAAGATGTAGCCGGGATTGTGTCCGGCGGCTGCGAGCACATGCCGGGTTTCGCGGCGGGTGATCTCCGGCGTGGTGGTCAGGATAACGGGATCCAGATTACCTTGCACGGCAGCGCCGCAGCCGATGCTCTGGCGCATGCGCAGCAGATCAATGGTCCAGTCGAGACTGAGGACTTTCGCACCGGTATGCATCAAATCGGCGGCTTTGTGGCCCATGCCTTTGGCGTAGAGGATGACCGGCGCACGGCCCTTGAGCTCGTGGATAATGTGGTGGATCCAGCGCAGCGACCAGGCCTCGTAGTGACTGGCCGGACAGATGGCCCCCCAGGAGTCGAAGATTTGCACTGCATCCACACCGGCATCGATTTGCAGGTACAGGTAGTCGATGATCGCAATGCTGAGCTTCTGCATCAGCATTTCAAATTGCGCGGGTGCGCCCAGCGCCAGCTGTTTGACACGGGTAAAGTCCTTGGCCGAGCCGCCCTCCACCATGTAGCAGGCCAGCGTCCAGGGGGAGCCGCAAAAGCCGAGCAGGGCAGTATCCTCGCCCAGTTCGGAGCGCGTCAAGCGCAGGGCCTCGCCGACGTAGCTCAGCTTCTCCCGGATGCGGAGTGGGTCCAGTGCATCGATTTTCTCCGGGCTGTCGAGCTTGTCGTCCATCCCGATCCCGCCTTTGTCGCGGAAGTGGTAGCCCTGCCCGAGGGCCTCGGGGATGACCAGAATGTCGGAGAAAATAATGGCGGCATCCAAGGCAAAGCGCCGCAGTGGTTGCAGCGTCACTTCAGTCGCCAGTTCCGGTGTGCGCACCATTGTCAGGAAATCATGTTGCTCCTTGAGTGCACGGTATTCCGGCAGGTAGCGTCCGGCCTGGCGCATGAGCCAGACGGGTGGGCGGTCAACTGGTTCCTGATGGACAGCAGCGAGAAAGCGTTGGCGGGGAGTCATGTGGAGGGATGAGAGCTGTTTAGCGGGCGGAGACCGGAGACCTGAGGGTTGGAGGGATGAGGGGTTTGGCGGGATGAAACCTGAGCACTGAGATCTGGAATTGAGTGGAAGAAACCCGGTCTGACAAGGTTCAAGTCTTTCCCTTGCGAGATTGGGGTGCAAGTAAAAGTGCGGGGTAAGCTTTATTCGGGTAGCGCGGCCGTGTCCCGCGGCGCACCTTGCGGCTGTGGTGTTCTGGAAGTGTTGGGTCTGGTCTTGGAGGCTTGGCTCTACGAACGCTCATGCGGTGCGGGGACGCACCTGCGCTACCTTGTTTAGGCCAAGTTGCCCCGCACTTTTAATTGCATGGCGCGAGATTGATTTCAATTCTCCGGTTTCCGCCCTCATCCCTCCAAACCGCTCTCATCCCTCCCACCGCCTTCTTCCGCTACCCAGTTTTTGGGTTGTAGATAGGTCTGGTAGAGTTCGGCTTCGGGGCTGCCGGGTTCGGGTTGCCAGTTGTAGTCCCAGCGCACCAGGGGCGGCAGCGACATCAGGATGGATTCGGTGCGGCCATTGGATTGCAGCCCGAAAAGTGTGCCGCGGTCATACACCAGGTTGAATTCCACGTAGCGGCCGCGGCGGTAGAGCTGGAACTGGCGCTGCCGTTCGGAGTAGTTGTGGTTCTTGCGCCGGGCTACGATGGGCTGATAGGCGGGGAGAAAGTGGTCGCCGATGGATTGCATCAACGCGAAGGCAGGATCAAAGCCGCCGGCATTATAGTCGTCAAAGAAGAGGCCGCCGATCCCACGGGGTTCCTGACGGTGGGGGAGATAAAAGTAGTCATCACACTGCTGCTTGAACTGAGGGTAGAGCTGCTGGCCGAAAGGCGCACAGGCGGCCCGGGCGGTCCGGTGCCAGTGCACCGCGTCTTCGATCCGACCGTAGCAGGGCGTCAGATCAAATCCGCCGCCAAACCACCAGACCGGATCACCGGCCGGGGGCTCGGCATAGAAGAAACGCACATTCATATGGCTGGTCGGAACGTGCGGGTTTTCCGGATGGCACACCAATGAAACGCCCATCGCCCGAAACGGCGCACCTGCCAGTTGTGGCCGGGAGGCGGTGGCGGATGCCGGCAGCTGGCCCCCCTGCACATGCGAGAAATTAATACCGGCCTTTTCAAAGACCGCACCCGCATCCATCACGCGCGAGCGCCCGCCGCCGCCTTCATCGCGCCGCCAGCTTTCCTCGCGGAAGCGCGCCTTGCCGTCTTCCTGCTCCAGCGCGTCAGTGATACGGTCCTGTAAGTCCAGCAGATAGTCGCGGACAGGTTCTGGCTGGGCACTCGGTTTCATGAAGTCTCGGCGGCGACTCGCTGGGGCTTGAGCTTTAGGCGTATTCCGGGATCAGGTCGCTCTGGTGGCGCCACAAATCGGCGTAGTGTCCCTGTTGGGCGATGAGGCTGTCATGGTTGCCGGACTCGATTACGCGGCCCTGTTCCATGACGACGATTTTGTCCGCCTGACGCACAGTGGACAGGCGGTGGGCGATGATCAGCACGGTGCGGTACTCCATCAGGCGCTCCAGGGCCTGTTGGATTTTACGCTCGGTGATAGTATCGACGCTGGCGGTCGCCTCGTCGAGAATAACAACAGGCGGGTTTTTCAGCAGCACGCGGGCGATCGTCAGGCGTTGTTTTTCACCCTGGCTGAGGCGGATGCCTTTTTCGCCGATATTGGTATCCAGCCCCTCCGGCAGGGCTGCGACAAATTCCCAGGCGCAGGCTTGTTCCAGCGCCTGAATGACTTCGCGCTCCGTGGCATCGGCCTTGGCCAGGGTCAGGTTATCGCGCACACTGCCTTCAAACAGGAAGGGATCCTGCGCGACGTGGCCGACCTTGTCGTGCAGCTCCCCCAGGCTGAGTTGGCGGATGTCCAAGCCGGAGAGTTTGACCACGCCATCTGTGACATCGTGGGTGCGCATCGCCAGGTTGGCTATGGTGGACTTGCCGGCCCCGGTGTGGCCGACCAGCGCAGTCACCTGATTCGCCTCCAGTGTGAGCTCGAAATCCTCCAGCACCGGCGGGCGGCCGGGATATTGGAAGCGCACCCGCTCAAAGGCGACCTGAATGGGACCGGCGGGCAGCGGGACCGGCACGGCGGGCTCGTCCACCGTGACCTGTGCGTCCAGCACCTCGAAGACACGTTCGCCCGAGGCCCGCCCGGCGGCGATCAGGTGGTTCAGCCCGTGCAGTTGGGCAATGGGTTGGTAGAGCATATTTGCCAGCAGGAAAAAGGTGAGCAGTTGCGGCATGCCGAAACCGGCGGATTCCTGCAGCACCAGGTAGCCCCCCACACCGACGATACTGAGGAAGCCCAGCTTGGTAACGAAGGTGGTGGACGGGCTGTAGAGTGACCAGCGATACATGGCGTGCAGCGTCTTGACGCGCAATTGTTCCGCCTTCTCCTCGAAGCGGGTCGCCTCGCGGTCCTGCAGGCCAAAGGTCTGGATCAGGCGGTTGCCCTGGATGTCCTCCACCAGCAGACTGTTCAGGTCGGCCGCACTTTCACGCACGCCTTTCCAGACCTTGCGCGAGCGCCGGGAGTAGAAAATACCCGCCAACAGCAGGATCGGCACCGGCAGAAAAACGAACCAGGCGAGAAAGGGTTGCAGGATGAAGAGAAAGGTGGTGATGCCCACAATCTTCAGGATCGCACCGGTGCCCTGCTCCGTGCCGTCGAGCAGGGCACGCTCCACCGCCGCCACGTCTTCGATCACCCGCGAGGAGATTTCACCGCTCTTGCGCTGGTCGTAGAACGAGACCGGCAGGCGCAGCAGTTTGGCATGCAGGTCGCGGCGCATCTCCAGCAGCACACGCTGCTCCAGCGTGTTATTGACGCGGATACGCAGACTGTTGAACACTTCACTGCCCAGGTAGAGCCCGGCGATGATGGCCACGCCCCAGAGCAGGCTGTTCACAGCGCCGACAGTTTCGATATTATCCAGAATGCGCTCGATCGCCATCGGCACCGCAATCTCCATCGCAGTCATGCCCGCCGCCAGCGCAATGGTCAGCCAGAACAGCCCCTTGTAGCGAAACAGGTAGGCCGAGACGCGCAGGATGGTGTTGTTTTTGTCTTTTTTGGTTTTGCTCACAGTAATCTCTTGATCCGAATCATAGGAAAGTGCGGCTCGTCACATTAAGCAAATCCGAAAAGGAAATTAGACTCAACAGGCCAACCAGTTAGCGAACCGCGTGCCGACTGGTATGAAAATGCTTATGCAGTTCGGTGCCGCTTCTTAATGCCAGATTTCGACGGAGCGGTCTTCACTTCCTGGGTTTCTTTTGTTTTGCGATGGTTTTCTTTATCGCCCCTTCCGCGAGCTTGACGCGAGCAAAACCGCGCCCTGGCTCCGGGTGGTTCTCAATGCCGACGATCGTGATTTCTTTCGTTTCCGGGCCGTAGATCCAAAACATGCGCCGCGCCCCTGCTTTCCTGTTTTCGAGATAGGATTCCCAGATGCGCACGCCGTATTTCTCGGTCAGCACGTCGATCTCGTGCGAGTTCAGCCCCGGATGCCTCGGGTTCACTTCCAAGTGCTGTAGGGCTTTCCGTATCTTCCGGTAAAGGTCTTTCTCCTCGCGGTTCAGTTCACCGGCAATGGCTTTCTCCCCGAGTCCGTTGATCCGCGTCTCGGCTTCGCCGTCAAAATAGATCGTAAACATTATGGCTTACACCTCGGGCAGCTTCGACCAATCTAGTTTGGTTCCCTTGCGCCCGGCCTTGTGCCGCTTAACCGCGGCATCGATCTGCTCCAGCATTTCGGGAGAGACTAGAACGCGCGGCTCCAGTTTCACCGTGCCGTCCTCGTATTCGGTGACGTGGTAAAACTCGGTCCGTGCGCTGCGGATGGTGACGCGCCGCTTGGTGTCGAGCTTCGCGTCATAATTCTTTTTAACTGCGACTGCCATAATACCTTCAATGCATGGAGTGGGATTTCCCACTTTGCAAGCTGTCACTGCTTTTCAGTTAAATTGCTGGAATAAGGTTAGGTATTTCCCTACTGTGGACAGCTTTCATCCATCTTCGGATGCCCGATGTTGATATTCTATGTTGGTGCTTTTCCGCATCGTGAATCTTGCCCGCTGAGCGGAGCCCTGAAAGGGTGAAGCTCGGCGAAGCGGGCGAGTTCACGGTGCGGCTTTT
>Ga0100391_1001174_pt1 | contig 29527 bp, 20 predicted proteins | sample CryGeymeta201515_FD_81541 | JGI IMG/M metagenome (GOLD analysis project Ga0100391, IMG submission 81541) | Groundwater microbial communities from Crystal Geyser aquifers in Utah, USA - Crystal Geyser metaG 2015-15 | ecosystem: Environmental > Aquatic > Deep subsurface > Groundwater | place: USA... | reverse complement strand
TTAGTCCGATCTTTTGAGCCATATCTGATAGCCAATCGTAATACGGAGAAAACAACTTTACATATTTCCCTCAATCCGGATCCAAATGATAATGTAAGTGACGATGAGTTCAAACTGATGGCGCAACAGTATATGCAGGAAATGGGTTATGCCCAGCAGCCCTTTGTGGTTTTCAAACATACCGATATAGAACGTACCCATATCCATATCGTATCGGTCTGTGTGGATGAAGAAGGCAAAAAGATTTCTGATAGATTCGAGAAAAGACGGTCTATGAAGGTATGCAGGGAGTTGGAAAGAAAATATGGACTGATACCGGCAACAGAGAAAGAGCATCAACAAAATGATAAGATTTTCCGTCCGGTGAATTATCAAACGGGCAATGTTAAAAGCCAGATTGCTTCTGTGGTCCGACATTTGCCCAAGTATTATCAATTCCAGACTTTGGGACAGTACAATGCCTTGCTTTCCCTTTTTAATATTACTGCTGAAAAAGTGGAAGGTGAACTATATGGAAAACCCAATCAGGGACTTTTATACTTTGCCCTTAACGACAAAGGCGAAAAGGCAAGCAATCCTTTCAAAGCATCTTTGTTTGGTAAAAATGCAGGGTTTTCGATGTTGGAAATGCATTTCAAAAAATGTAAAGAAACTTTAAAAAACAACGGTGCAAAAGCAACCCTTAAAGCTGTCATTACGATTGCCTCCCAATCTGTAGACAACGAAAAAGATTTTAAAAAACAATTAATGCAGCAGGGAATTAATGTTGTCGTCCGAAGAAATGATACCGGGCGTATCTATGGTATCACTTTTATTGACCACAATTCCAAGACCATTTGGAACGGTTCGCATTTGGGGACTGCTCTTACAGCTAATACCTTTAATGACTACTGGAACAATAGTATCAAGCCTGAAACGAAAGACCTTAATGCGACTAAGTCCAAGAAACATCAACAAAACAGATTGGAAGATGTATCTATTGAAAATCCACATAAACTATTTGATTTTCTAAATAAAGATACTAATGTTTTCAGCACTAATGATACCTGTGTCTTAGAAGACATGGGTGGATTATTACCTATGATGCAGGGCGAGGATTTTGAAGAACTGGATTTTGAAAATCAAATGAAGAAAAAAAGAAAACGAAAAAGAGATCGGAAATAATCACTAGCCAAATAAAGTCACTTGTCGCAATACAGTTCCATTTTCCCTTGTCAAATCTTTACACCTTTTACTTTCATGCCCAAACATTAAATATTTGAATAATGCAGGGAGAAGACGATTTACGGGGACTGGCAAAGATTATGGCTTTTATGCGAGCGGTAAGCATCCTTTTGGTACTGATGCATCTCTATTGGTACTGTTACGAATTCTTTGTTGAAAGAGGTTGGACACTAGAGGTAATCAATAAGATATTGGGCAATTTTCAGCGTACGGCTGGACTATTTTCCCATACGCTCTACACCAAAATTTTTGCAATAGTACTATTGGCATTAAGTTGTCTGGGAACCAAGGGCGTGAAGAACGAAAAAATAACCTGGCCCAAAATTTATGTTGCTTTGGGAATTGGGTTTGTACTGTTTTTTCTGAATACACCACTCCTGAAGTTATTGCCAATTATAGGAACGTTCTTTTATATACTCACACTTGCTTTGGGATATATCGCCCTACTCATGGCTGGTGTATGGATGCACCGTTTGCTCAGCAGCAACCTTATGGATGATGTTTTCAACAATGAAAACGAAAGTTTTATGCAGCAAACCAAACTCATGGAAAATGAGTATTCTATAAACCTACCCACTAAATTCTGGTATCAAAAAAAACAGCATAATGGTTGGATCAATATCGTAAATCCTTTTAGAGCGACCATTGTGCTGGGCACTCCAGGATCAGGTAAATCTTATGCGATAGTCAACAATTACATCAAACAACAAATTGAAAAAGGCTTTTCGATGTACATCTACGATTTTAAGTTCGATGACCTTTCTACGATTGCCTACAACCATCTATTGAAACACGCTGACAAATACAAAATAAAACCTAAGTTCTATGTCATCAATTTTGATGACCCAAGAAGAAGCCACCGGTGCAATCCGCTTAATCCTGATTTTATGACCGATATATCCGATGCTTATGAGGCAGCCTATACCATTATGCTGAACCTCAACAGAAGTTGGATACAGAAACAGGGAGATTTCTTTGTGGAATCGCCAATTATTTTATTCGCTGCTATCATCTGGTTTCTGAAAATCTATGAAAACGGCACTTATTGTACGTTCCCCCATGCCATTGAATTACTGAACAAAAAGTATTCGGACGTATTTACTATCCTAACCTCCTATCCTGATCTGGAGAACTATTTATCACCTTTTATGGATGCGTGGCAAGGTGGCGCACAAGACCAATTACAGGGACAGATTGCATCGGCTAAAATTCCTTTGTCAAGAATGATTTCACCTCAATTGTATTGGGTAATGACAGGCGATGATTTTTCATTGGATATTAATAATCCTAAAGAACCAAAAATCCTTTGTGTTGGTAACAATCCCGACCGTCAAAATATATATTCCGCTGCTTTGGGCTTGTACAATTCCCGTATAGTAAAACTCATCAATAAAAAAGGACAATTGAAGAGTTCGGTGATTATTGACGAGTTGCCCACCATATACTTCAGGGGACTGGATAACCTGATAGCAACCGCTCGTAGTAATAAGGTTGCGGTATGTTTGGGGTTTCAGGATTTTTCGCAGTTGACCCGCGATTATGGGGATAAAGAAAGTAAGGTAATCCAAAATACAGTGGGAAACATATTCAGTGGTCAAGTGGTAGGCGAAACTGCTAAAAGCCTATCTGAACGTTTTGGAAAGGTATTGCAAAAACGGCAAAGCATGACCATCAACCGAAATGATAAATCGACCTCCATATCTACGCAATTGGATAGCTTAATTCCAGCTTCCAAGATATCTACATTGACACAAGGTATGTTTGTGGGAGCGGTATCGGATAATTTTGACCAACGTATCGAACAAAAAATGTTCCATGCAGAAATTGTAGTGGATAATGACAAGGTTGCTAATGAAACAAAAGCTTATCAAAAGATACCACAAATTTTATCTTTCACAAATGAACATGGTGAAGACAGGATGAAGCAAGAGATAGAATCCAATTACCGTCAGATAAAACAGGATATTGTTCAGGTTATTGAAACTGAATTGGAGCGTATTAAAAATGACCCTGATTTGCAGCATTTGGTACAACAGGGATAGAGAAAGGGAGGTTTTTGGAATATCTCCCTTTCTTTATATCATAACATTATAGTATACCTCTGGGTAAATGGATACTTTTCGTTTGCACGATTGTTTCCGAAATACTTGGAGTTTGTGTTTGTTTTTCAACAGATTTTTGCTGTTCCGTATCATTCTCTGGAGCAATAGACAACTGTATTTTTCTTTCAACGGCTGCGAGTTCTGTTTTGAGGTCGCTTAGCTTTTTTTCCTTTGTCCAAGTTCCATTGACAACTTCCTGAAGTACGGGCAAATCCTTTTTCAATTCTGCTATTTTCTTTTGTTCCTGTTCAATATAACCAGACAGTTTTTCCAAAGCTTTTAAAAAGTTCATGGCTGCCGTTTCAGGATCTTTGGCCATGATACCGTTATTGTAGGTGTACTTGATATTGCCTTCTCCCTGTACTAAAAAACGGTTGACTTTTATATCCACTCCTTCTTTTTGGGACATTTCGGTTTTGACCAATAATGTAAAACCATATAGGCTTCCTATTTCTTCATACTGACCACCTGTGCGGGATTTATCGGCAATCTGGTTAAGTTTCGTTCCGATTAGTTTCATATCGGCATTCAGAGATAAGCCATCCAGTACTACAGGATTTGCAAGGGTACCATCTGGTTGTTTCTGTATGCGTTTTTGCAGGTTTTCCCAATCGAAACTCATACGCTTTAAACGGGATTCAGCACTTTCGAGCATGGCGATAACATCTTCCAGCTTGTATTTGGAACTGAATTTGGAACGGTTGAATGCCTGTTTTTCACTTTCCAGTCCTGCAATTTGTTTTTCCAGCTTAGCTTTGTCTAATAGGTTTGTATTTCCGGAAAGTATGGCTACATATTCAGAAAAGTTCATACCTGATTTTTCATCCATACTTCCTTCATCAATAGTACGCTTGCCCAGACTGTTGTTCTTCAACTGATCAATAAAAAGCTGTTTGTTGTATAAAAGATTAAACTTATAGCTATCCAATGATTTTTCCACGGCATAGATAATCACATCCACTTTATTATCGGCAAAGAATTTGGCTATTTCATTGCCTTTACGGATAGCCCTTCCGTCCCGTTGGGCCAAATCGCTAGGTCGCCATGGAGTATCCAAATGATGAACGGCAACGGCTCTTTTTTGGGCGTTTACACCTGTTCCGAGCATACTGGTAGAACCAAACAGTATCCGTATTTTTCCTTGATTCATACCATCGATAAGTTCCTTACGCTGCTTATCGGTTTTAGCTTCCTGTATAAAACGAATTTCGTGCGCGGGGATGCCATGGTCCTGTACGAGCTTGCGTTTAATTTCCCCATACACATTCCATTCTCCGGGTTTATAAGTACCCAAGTCCGAAAAAACAAACTGGGTTCCTTTCTGGGCTTTGAAACGGTTATAGTACTCAGCCAATTGCACCGCACAATGGGAGGCCTTGTTATCGGGATGGTCCTTATACTTACCGCTTACCATTCGCATATCCAATGACATCTTACGGGCATAATCCGTTGCAATGAGCATCTTGGCTTTTTCTTCCCTTTCTGTCAATGGCGGCCTTCCCAATAAGGTCGCATTTCCCGTTTTGGCAAATTCCATCAGGTTTTTGATAAACGCATCCTGATCGGGTGTCGGTGGTATGTTGTACAGCACCTCGTTCTTATCGGGACGGTCAATACCGATATCCTTTGCCGTTCTATAATCCGTAATCTCGGAATAGAACTGTGCCAGTTCCGGTACTTTGATAAAGTAGCGGAAACGTTCTTTTTGTACAATGGTATTGGCAACCGAAAACTCATAATCGGTCGTTTTCCTTGCATAAATGGCTGCCCAGGCATCAAAGCAACTGATACCCTGTTTTTCCAATGCTTGTGGTCGCAGGTATTTGAACAAAAGGTACAGTTCTGTTAGTGAATTGCTGATAGTGGTTCCCGATAAAAAGGTGGCTCCCAAATCTTTTCCGGTACGTTCCTGTATGGTGCGAATGGCAAAGAGCAGGTTTAGGGCTTTCTGGCTACCCTGCATGTTACCCAATCCCGCTACACGCTCATGACGGGTATTGAACATCAAGTTTTTGAACTGATGGCTTTCGTCTACCAATAGGTGGTCGATGCCCATCATTTTAAAGTCCACTACATCGTCCTTTCGATTATCGATGTCGTACTCTAAAGTTTTGAGCTTTACCTCCAGATTCTGCTTTCTTACGATAACCCCTTTTAGCATGCCCCTTGAAATCTCCTTGCCCTGTGCTTCCAAAGCGACAAGGTTTTCTTCTACATTGTCCAGTTCCGCTTGCAGGATTTCCTTTTGCATTTCGGGAGATTGCGGTATCATCCCAAACTGGTCATGGGTAAGTATCACACAATCCCAGTCGTTGTTTTTAATATCCCCAAAAATGCGTAAACGCTTTTTAGGTGTAAAATCCTCTTTGCCGGGATACAGGATTTTAGCATGGGGATAAGCGGTTCGGTAGGTCTGGGCGATCTCGTGGACATTGCTTTTCAATCCCATGATTATGGGCTTGTGGGCCAGTCCCAAACGTTTCATTTCCTGTGCGGCAGTACACATGATGAGCGTTTTTCCAGCGCCTACTTCGTGGTCGCAAATAGCACCTCCATTGAGCTTTACCATCCATACGGCATCCTTTTGGCTTGCGTACAGATCCTCTATTCCCAATGCTTTACGATCCAATCCCGGGAAATCCTGATGGCTTCCATCGTACCGCGGACGGACAAAACAATTAAAGGTGTCGTTATACTGGTCAGTCAGTCGTTTTTTGAATTCATCATTCTGGGCATGTAGCCACTCCGTATAGGCTGTACGGATTTCATCAATCTTGGAATTTGCCATTTGTATGGCTTCCATATCCCGCACTTTGACTTCCTTGTCACCAATCATTATCTTTTTGGTAATATCCGGTGTGGTATTTACCAGTGCGTGTTTGATAAGTGCTATACCGTCAAAGGTCCTGCTTTGGGACTTTACGGCATATTTATCCCAGATATGCACGTTCTTCCGGTCGCATACTATGGAAAAGTCATCACTGCTTTCGGAATAATGGATGCGTACCTCAGTATCGAATAGATGGGAAGCAAAACGGGCATAGACCCCTGTGGGGATCCAACGTTCGCCTAAATTGAAATCCAGTTCCTCGAACTCAATATGTCTTGGTCGGGCTGCTTCCAATGCCGCAAGGCTTTCCTTGGCTTGTGCATCTTCGGGATTGGCTTCGAGATAGTCTTTTATTGCTTGGGCTTTTTCTACCACATTGCCTGCTATCCAACGCTCTTTTATTTCGTATTCTTCTTGGAGTGGGTTATAAAAAATGCGTCCCTGCAATGCTTCTTTTAAATCATCGGATGCTATACCGCTGATTTCTGACATATAGTCCAAATTCACATGTCCATATTTGTTGAGCGAAGCAGCCAACGCTTCATCGGGATTGTCCGTAGCCAATACGGCTATTGAAAAACTTACCGGATGCTGGAATATATCTGCTTTGTGGACGACACCGCCCACCACACGTTCCAAATAAGGAATTTCATTACCGGAACTATCGGTTTTAATAAATAGGATATTATTGGCATTGTTCAGATTGCCATATCTTTTTACAAAGGCATCGTAGTGGCTATTGAGATTTTCCCGTGCTTCTTTATGTTCTGTTTGTGTGGTTGCTTCTTTATGATATAGATTGAGATAGGTATCCCGAAGGGCAACATAGGCTTCGGCTCTTGCTTTCTGTGAAGATGGTAATTGCAAGGGATGGAACCTGGCCTGCTGTTTATCACTATCGAAATCTTTGAGATAGCCCACCCAATCATGGTCTATGGCAAGGCAATCACTGCGATGAAAAGGCTGTAGTTCTTTGGTATAAATTGCTGGTTCAGGAATTGTGTTCGAGATGGTTTTGTCAATCCGACCGTTTGCTCCAGAAAACAGGTCTCCAATGATGTCTTCTTTGTTTTTGTTATTTGATGTGCTTCCGTTATTGGGGGCTTTGGAAATAGAAAGCGTATCAGATTGCTGATTCAGACCACTGAACAGATTGGTCTGATAGGCTTTATTGACCGATTTCTTTTGTTTGGCAGGTTGCTTCTTGCTTTTGACTGGCTCTACAAGAGCTAAGGCAACAGTTTCCACCTCATTTTCGAAGAGGTCAAAAATGCTCAATTGCCCTTCTTCCTTTATCGTGCTATTATTTGCTGACGAAGCCGATATTATTTCTGGCTCTGGTTTATTGATTGAAGGTGCGCTTGCAGGAGGTGTTGCCTTATCTATTACAGGGACTTGTATAATAGGTTGTTCTTTCCGTCTGCCTTGGTACATGTTCCTATCCAATCTCATGGAAAAATCTTCCGAAAGCATTTGCTTCAGGTCGCTGGCAATACCTTCCACGCCGTCACTATGGGTGTAGATAAGCGCAGGCTGTCCATAAGGATCGGTACCCAATACTTGATCTGTATGTATAACCCTTTTGTTATCGCCAAACAAAGCGTTACTTGGTGTGTTGTAGTGGGTCGATTTGCTTTGACAAAACAGTTCTTCAGTTTCAGTTAAATACTGCTTTTGTGTATTCTTATGTAGAATGATTAAATCGCTTCCGACTTCCGTACCTGCATAGTCGGTAAAGAGATTATTGGGTAAACGAACAGCTGATACCAAGTTGTTGTTTTGCATGAGCGCCCGACGGATGGGCTCATTCTTTGGACTGTTCAGTACGCCTTGTGATGTGATAAAAGCCAGTATGCCCCCATCACGGAGCATATCGGTTCCCTTGAGGAATAAGTAATTGTGCAGGCTTCGGGCAGCTTGTACTTTTGCCGTGTCCTTGCTTCTGGAATAGGAAAGATCAAATACAGCCGTATCACCAAAAGGGATATTACTGGCTATCACATCATAACTGCCTTGTTCCTTTTCGGGGATTTCTTCAAAACCACGAATGTGAATATGGCTATCGGGATAAAGCTGTTTTAATATTTTACCTGTGAGCAGCTCCTTTTCATAAGCGGTAACATTTGGGGTATCACCTGCAAAGGATTGGATAAATGAACCTATACCGGCAGCGGGTTCGAGAAATTTTTGGATGTGTACGCCATTTTTAGTTAAGGAACCGGAGATGGCATCAATAAGCAAGGGAGGTGTGTAAAATGCGGTGAGGACGGAATTTCGCATGCTATCCACATACCTGCGGTACTGTTTTTCATCTGTGGCATGTTCTTTTAAAAGCTGGTGGAGCTCTTGTGTGAGCGGAAAAAGGTCGTGTTCGGTCTTTCTCCATTGGTTGATGTCTATGGGGTTCTGGACTGGATTAAGCACAAATTTTAGACCGCCAAATCCGCTGTATTGCATCATCTGCTGTCTTTCCCCTTGGGTAGCTTTGCGTTTCTCCTTTTCTAATTTAAAGGCAATTCGTAGGGCATTGATATTCGATTGGAGATGTTGTCGTTTACTGAAGCCCATTTTCTTCGATCCATAGGGCAATAGTGCCCGTCAGTTCGGTATAGCATAGGTCAAATGCTGCGGTATCAGTGAAATCATCCGTAAGCTCATAGTTTGCAAAGACTGGTTCGCAAACAGGTAACATCTTTAATGCAAATGGTCGTAGTGCTTCATCTGCCATTATCGTATCAAACTCGTTGCAGATTACCTTGAAAACAGTATCGAACTTGGAGAAGTGCAAGCCTTCAAAGAGAATGTAATTGGCAATCTCATCACACTGGGGAAGTGTGTTTCCTGCCATAAATGCCCCTTCATAGGCATTGGCAGCAAGTCGGGAACGGTGGTGGATAAATACCTTGTCGCCAGAATGTTCCGGAAAACTGGTGTTGAGCAGTTCTTTCAATCGAAGGGCGAAATAGGAAAGGTTTTTTGGTGGTGTTTTCATCTGTTTATATTTATTGTTTTTAATTTGTCAGATGTAACATCCACGATAATCATTCCGCTGTATGACAAAATTTTAGTCATGGATGTTTCATTTGATAATGTATTTAAATCCTAAATATAGAACAGCTTTGAACGATTTTAAAAGGGGTGGTTTTCGATGGCGTAGATTGTCCTTTTTTGACTTTGGGATAGTAATTATGCATATTTAAAGTTTATTTTTGCACTTTATTAATAACAATTTATACAAATGAAAGACCTACTTGAACAGATTTCCTCAGAGATTGAAACATTCAAAACGGATGCAGATATGCAACTGGAAAAAGGAAATAAAGCGGCTGGAACAAGAGCCCGCAAATCTACATTGGCACTGGAAAAACTTTTAAAGGAGTTTAGAAAAGCCTCTTTGGAAGCTTCAAAAGGCTAAAATAAACCCTCTGGAAATTTTCAGAGGGTTTATTGTTTGCTTAGAATTTGGAGCATCCTGCCAAGCTCCACATCCATTTTAGAAAAGGCAAACCATTTCTTCCCCAAGTCTTTCAGTGATGCTCCTATATGGTAGAGTTCGGTATCATCAATAATCAAAAAACGATCATGGGCATCGAAGAAAATTTCCACCTCAATGGGAGGATACTGGCTGTTGTATCGCTGTAGATCCAATCGTAACTGGTTGGAGATGGTCTTGGTGTAAAGGGTTGTTGTCACATTATTGTTTCGTTTGCCCAATAAGGTCAGTACTGTATCATCCACATAATTATCAATCAGAATGATGGAACTTTTGGCACTACGGATAATATCCGCTACAAAAGTATAGGCATCGAAAATTTGCCCGTTATAGAAAACACCTTTTTCATTGTGAATTTTGCCGCTTTCCAATGCCTTAAAGATGTCTTCAAATTTTTGGTCTGATTTCAATTGTTTGAGTTCTATCTTATCCAGACGAGAAAACAAGGAAGCATTGCCAATAAGCATTCTACGCATCTCCACAAAAGCATTCATGATTTCAATACTCACTTTTATAGCTACCATACTTTTGAGTACAGCAGAAAGCATTGCAATTCCGGACTCTGTAAAAACTAAGGGTACATATTTTCGATGCTGGCCTCTTCCTGTGTTTAAGGTCACAATTTGTGACCTTAAAGATTCCCATTCATCAAGAGTTAATTGAAAACAAAAATGCTCAGGAAACCTTTCTTTATTACGTTTTACAGCTTGGTTGAAAACTTTGGTTGCTACCTGATAAATCCTTGCCAGATCACTATCGAGCATCACCTGTTGTCCTCGTATGGTATAAATTTGGCTCTCAATTTCTTGACGGGTTATAATCGGATTATGTTCCATTATTTTTTATAGCTTTTGCTTTTTTCAAATTCAAAGGAACTTTCCGCTTTTTCATTCAGTACGATATAGGCATTGAATTTCTTTCCAGCCTTGCTTTTCATTCCTTTGATAAGAGCCGTTTTGCCTGTATTGATTAGGCTTTCAATTTCTGTTATGCTCATCTGAACACCACATACATTGCGGAACTGTAGCCAACTACATGTCCCATCAGGGCACTTGACTATTTTATCCCTAATAGTGAGCTGTTGCGTTTTACATTTAGGGCAGACAAGCTTGGCTTGGTATGCCTGTACTATAGAAGTTTGCAACAGTTCATGGGTAATGGATGCTGCATATGTTTCCATTTCTTTTTGAAAAGCCCCAACATCAGCCTCATTATTTTCAATTTTCTGCAAAGCGAGTTCCCACTGGGCACTCATCGCTACATCTGCAATTTTTTTGTCTTTAACGAGTTCATAAACCTGTAAGCCTTTACCAGTCGGAATCAGTGATTTCTTTTCTCTTTGGATATAATTGCGGGTGAACAAGGTTTCTATGATAGCGGCTCTTGTAGCGGGTGTTCCGATGCCAAGGTTTTGTAATGCCTTGCGCTCCTGTTCGTTCTCAATGTCCCCTCCTGCGCTTTCCATAGCCGATAATAGTCCTGCTTCAGTATAGAGAGCGGGCGGTCTGGTTTTCTTTTCTAAAACGGCAGCTTCTTTTATTTTAAGTTCGTCTTCTTTTTTTAGTTCGGGCAATTCTTGCAGGGGTTCAGCATCCTCAAAGAAACTGCCTTTAATAGCCCGCCAACCAGGTTCCAATACTTTACAACCTTTCAGTGCAAAATCATAGTGCAATGCTTGTAGGGTGACGTCGGTCATCTCTTTGGTACAGGCCCCAGAAACAGCTTCGAGTAATCGAAGGGCAATCATATCGTAAACGGCATTTTCCTTTGCCGATAATGCCGAAGGGACTTTGCCCGTAATCAGCAGACCATGATGGTCGGTTACCCGAAGGTCGTTAACGATACGTTTATTGAACCGTCCAAATTTTACTTTGCTGACAGCCTCCTTACAGGAATCCTTGTCCTGCAAGGCCCTGATAAGATGGGGTATTTCTGGCCATATATCCTCTGGTATGTATTTGCTTCCGGTTCTGGGATAGGTGATGAATTTCCTTTCATAAAGGCTTTGGGCAATGCCCAAGGTTTGCTCGGCAGAAAAGTTTAGTTTTTTGTTTGCCTCTTTTTGCAGTCCCGTCAAATCAAAGAGCAAAGGCGGTTGCTGGGTAATGTTTTTATTTTCTACGGATATAACCGTAGCTGTGTTCCCGTTTCTTTGTATGGATTTAAGGATATCTGAGACCTCATTTTTAGTATCCCATTTCGCAATGGAAAGGCTTTTAAAATCAGTGAACCCCTTGGTATGTGTGAGCTCTAATTGCCAGTATTTCTGTATCGAGAATTTTTTGTTTTCCTGATAGCGTCTACATATTAAAGCGAGCGTTGGGGTCTGTACCCTTCCCAATGAATAAATACCGTTCCCTACTGCAATACTGAGTGCCTGTGATGCATTGATGCCTACCAGCCAGTCCGCACGGCTTCTGCCCTGTGCGGACCTGTACAGACCGTCAAAATCGTGTCCGGGTTTCAGATTGTCAAATCCCTGTCTTATCGCTTTTTCCGTAAGGGAGCTGATCCAAAGACGCTCAAAGGGTTTGTTGCATTTCAGGTACTCATAGATGTATCGGAATATGAGTTCTCCTTCACGTCCAGCATCGGTAGCGACAATAATACCATTGCATTTGGTAAAGACCTGCTCAATTGTTTTCAGTTGCTTTAAGGCGCCTTTATCGGCGGTATAGCTTTTGTCTTTTTTTACTTTACGTACCGTGAGCAAAAAGGGATTGGGCAGTATGGGTAGAACGGCTCTCTGAAATCCGGATATACCATAATCTTCTGGCATGCCCAATTGGATTAGATGGCCAAACGCCCAGGTAACTAAGTAGCCACTGCCCATCAAGTAGCCTTCTTTTTTTTCTGTCGCTCCCAATAGGGAAGCTATTTCACGTGCCACACTTGGCTTTTCCGCAATGACGGCTTTCATCTCTTAGTGTATTTAAATAGTTATACTTTTCTGCCTTTGGATTTAGCAGCTGCTTTAGGCTTTTCCTGTTCTTGTTGCTGTTTCTTGCTATCGGGATTTTTTTGTCCAGATTTCAAAGGTTCTTTTGTATGCTTGGTCGCTTCATTGGTTTTGCCTTCTGAATTGACCGCTGTTTGTGTTTTATGGGCCTCAGTGGGCTTCGCTTGCTCTTTAATTTTGTTCGGATTCTGGAATGAAAAGTCTGTTTTTCCCGTTTCTTTGTTGAAGGTGATGTAGCCTTGGTATTTTTTTCCTTTCTTGTCTATTAGATTATCCAAGTATATGGTCTGACCATTATTGAACTTTTGGTATTGCTCATCATCCAATTTTTGACCTCTGAAGATTTCAGGAGCTTGTTGCGATTGGGTTTGCTCGCTAGTTTGTGTCTGTTTGTTGGTATTGCTTCTATCAAAAAGAAATTCTACATAGCGCTTATCGGCATTGAATTGTACCGAGGCATTAAAAGAATCTCCTTTTTTGGAAATCATGCCTTCAATGTAAAGTGGTTTGCCTTCCATTAGGGTTTGCTTTTGCTGCTCGTCCAATTTGACGTCTTTGATATGTTCGGGGATTTTTATAAATTCTGTTCGCAGGGCTACCAGCTCATTAGTGAGCCTGTCCACACTGATAATGGACGGTATGGTTTCGCCTGTCTTGGGATTGGTCAAATTGACCACCCGTCCCATATTTCCTGTTTGGAGGAGGTTGTCCTTATCTTCCTTACTAAATTCATGTCCGAAGAAAGGAAAGTTCAAATTAGGTGTTTTTCGTATGCCATGGATGGCCACTACGACCTGTCCTTCATCATTGGCTTGCAGGGACAGTCTTGCATCCATACGGGTTATGGCAGTACCTAGGTTAAGACTTACTGGCACAAGCTCATTGGTCTTGTACCCTTTAAGTAGCGGGTCAAGCAGGTTCATTTTTTCAAGTTTTTCCTTACTTAATCCCAGATTGTTCATGGTTTCCCAATCAATTTGTTCTGGCTGGTAGCGGTATTCGCTTGTTTCGGGTGTTGTTTGCGTTGTTTCCATATTATTGTGATTTTCTTGTTTATGTTCTTGCTCTACTTCAGGTTTTACCTCGTATTTCTTCATCAATTCTTCTGTTTCCTTATTGGGTGCTTTCAATTGTTTTTGCATCTCTTTTGCCGTATCAATTGCAAGTGGTGCGGGCACTTTGAAAAAGGAGAAATTGGTGGGGTCTTTCAATTGGCTGAAAAAATTGGAGAAGAAGTTGGAGAGGAAATCGCCATGTTTATCCACACGCATAAACTGGTTCTGGTTCTTTTTAGTGGGATCCACGGTTTCCAGCTTCCCGTTTTCATCGATGCCCTTTACAGCCTGAATTTTCTTTTTTTCTTTATCCAGTACCAACAATATCTCTGATAATTGTTCTGGTGTTTCTGGCTTTTCTACATTTTGGTCACTCATAATCTGACGTTTTAAAGTTCAATTCCCAAAGTAAATGCAGCGTTTACCTTCTTGCCTTGGTTGGCTTTGGTTGGCAACATTTGTCATTTCTTGGCTTTTGTTTTGGATATGGGCGTGGTGAAACACTCCCGTAGGAACTGATGTATATCGGACAATTTGTAGTACAGTTTTCCACTTATGGTATAGTAGGGTAATTTCCCGGAAGAACGGTATCGCTGAAGGGAACGGGGACTGATTTTTAGCATCTGGAGCAGGTCCTGGTTGTCCAAAAGTTCCTCGCCGTCAATACTCGTATGCTGTTTTCCAGTGCCGTTGATATCTTCACTAAGGATGTCCAAACGATTCATAATACGCTCCATCCATGCTGTAAATTCCATTTTATCGATATTCATATTAAAATCTTTTCTATTTGATGTTTGCAAAAATTGATGACCATGAGTGGTTTTTAAACCTCCACCCTTCGAGAATCGAACAATGACATTGTTCAAATGTTTTATATAATTGACTTGCTCCATAATCGGATAGGATTTCCACCTACGTGGAAATTAGAACTTGTTATGGATCCTGTTTTTTTCCATGACCTCCATGATTTCTTCTTGGTCGTAATAGACTATGCCGCCCACTTTGGTATAGGGCAATGTGCCGTTGATCCTGAGATTTTGGAGCGTGCCTGGTGAAATGCCTAAAAGTTCCCTGACCTCTGGGGATTTGAGCCATCTCTTGGAAGTATTGCCAGTTTGGTTATTGAGGAGCTCTTTGATGCCATCGAGCAGTTCCATCTTGAACTCTCGAAGGTCTTCCGTTGTAATAATTGTTGCTGCCATTTGTAAAACGATTTAAAAGAAAGGGACTATCGCATTACTGTCAACTAATTTGATGGTCCCTAACCTAATTTGACTTTCACTGGCACAAAATTGCAATGGGATTTTCGAATAATTTCCATAGCTATGATAGAGGTGGGGGATTTTTTTTTGAGATTTTTTTTAATGGTTTTTAACTTATTTTGGCAACTAGTAGTACCATTGGAAGTTCCAAAAACATCCAATTTTAAGATTGAATCCATTAAAAATGGAAATCTCCCACCTTGGGATAGAGGTGGGAGTTTTTTTGGTCAGTCGTCCAGGCCTTCCATCCGTTGTTTTAACATCTCGATGAGCCTGTCCAAAAACTTGGTCCTACCGGTCTTCCTTGACCTTATCTCGATAAAGGTATGGTAGTAATTGCCCAGGTCCACATTGTAGAAGTGTTCGAAATGGGCTGCAAGTTCCTTGATGTCCGCGGTCCCGCTGTTGATGCATTTACTGGAATGTAGCGCATAAAGGAGCTCAATAAGGTCTGTCTTGCTACCTGTCCAAAATAGTTTTGAAGGTCGTTCCATAGGTTTATCTTTTAAGTCGTCAATGGTAATCGTTAATGTATCGATCTCCCGTTGGAGGTATACAATAAGCATGTCATAGGCCATAATGGTGGCCACAGTACCGTCCTGACAAGTGGAAAACTGGTCATCTATCATAAAATGAAAGGATTCGAGGGGAAGTCGTAGGTCCCGTTTCCCTCGGACAAAGTACTGCTCGTCAAGGGATATGGCCCCACGCCGATAGTAGTTATAGAATTCTAGGTTATCATTGAAAAAGATTTGGAACTTATCAATCTGGTTTTTTAAATATTTGACTTGGGCTGCATTACTGCCCCGCGGTCGTTTGCTTTCAATATTGAACAATCGGCCATAATAGATGAGCTTGCTGAAGAACTGGGGCTTGATATGCTTAAAAAAATTGATCTCCTCCTCTTGGGAAGCAAAGGGCTTCTTTCCAATTTGGGCCTGTAGCTGTTTGATGTAACGTTCCACCAAAGTGATACCGGACTCGGCCCTAAAGAGGATGTCCCCGTTCCCGTTCTCCAACTTGTCGAGTTGCGTCTTGAATTCCGATATCAATTTTTGATGTTTCATCACTATTTGCTTTATCCTTCACGCTCCATAATCTCCAAGAGTTCCATGGCAAAGTTATCAGAAGCCTGTACATAGGCAAATTGTTCCGTAACGGTTGCACCCAGTTTACGTTTTTCAAAAGCAGCAGTCATCCCAAAATCTATACGGTCAAAACCCAAATCAATGGCTCTTTTGATAGTTTGGTACAGCAATTGGCGATAGGTATGGTTGCTTCGCACATAATCATAATCCAAGCCCACAAAGGCAGGAACGTAGGTTTTTCCTTGGTTTTTATAACAGAACATCACGCCAATAGGTTTTTGTGGACGGTTCCTTAATGAAAGTAGGATGAACTCCCAATGGGGATTGTCGGACATCGTTTTAAAGACCCGTTCAGGAAAGGGAAAGGTATTCAGCCCAAGATTGTTCCGATGGACATTACCGTACAATCCGATGACCTGTTCCAATTGTTTTTCATGGCATGTCTGCATTATATCCACTTGGAACCCAGGTTCAAAAGCTTGTATCTCTTTTCGGAAATGGCGACGGTTCCGGACAGAAAGTTTGGAGATATAGGCTTCGATATCCTCTCGCTCCACAAGGTCCACAGCACAGGAATCCGGCATTTGTATACGTACAAAGCCATGACCGTTTAAAAATTTTCCTAAGGGATCATCAGATCCAAAATCACGGAGAACGGTCATTTTGGCATCCATTTGATGCTCCAAAGTTTCCAAAGTCCTCATCAATATATCCAAGGCCTTGTCCTTCAAGGGATGATCTCCGTCTAGGAATAGGTGTTTCCCCTCCGTGAACAAGGAGCCGATGGACAAAACCTTGGTGGTCAAATGGTAGGGGTCATACACCCTTATTGCCTCCAAGTCCCTTGATATGCTTTCCTTGGCCAGCATATCGTCCTTCCAAAGTCCTATGGTCATAAAAGTGGCCAATATCGGTTTTCCCTTGTTGTCCCTTACAATCAGATATCGAAACTCCCAATTGTGTTCGACCAAATCATTGTCCTCAAAACTAGTCTCCAAAACCAGGAGCCCATCCCAATCAATGACTCCTTGCGTACCTATGAAAGTGTTCCAGTGACCCTTCTCTATCTTAGAAATAGAGCTCTCCAATTGGATATCAAGGTCAGTGTCGATGAGATTTATTTTGGTTTTCTGGGGCTCCAGCGCAAAGACATGCCGTACCCTGTTTAGGTCAGTTCCCGTATCCTCCAGAGATTTTGGATAATGATGGACCATGGCCTCCACTAATGCATGTATCTCCTTCTTTTGGTTATGTCTGGATATAGTGATGCGCACCCCTGTGTTCTTGACGGGTACGGCAGGGAACAATCCCAAGTTGACATAGAATCCCTCTTCCATCAATCGGTTAACAAAATTGTACCCGGTTTTGGGCATCCCTGTACCAATATAGAACACCGGGGAATCGTTCCTATCTACCAAGGGTATGTCAGTTGCAGCCAAAAGCCCATTGAAATAGTGGATACGCTCCCTCAGCTCGTTCTGAAGATTGTAGATCTCCGAAGATAGATGGATGTCCGCAGAGGCCGAGGCAGCGGCTACAGATGCGGGTTCCAGTTGGGCGGAAAATGTCAAGGGCCCACCAAAGGTCTTGATCCTATTGTGCATCTTTTTGTCAGGACATACCAGGACCGCCCCACTGGCCCCAAAGGTCTTGCTCAATGTCCCAAAAAGTAACATGTTGTCTGGAAGCTCCTTTAGCTGGTCCAGAACAAAGCCGGTACCATGCCTTCCCGCCCAGCTCATGCCGTGCACGTCATCCATATAGAAATGTAGTTGGGGGTATTTTTTAGAAAGGGCCATCAGTTCATGAATGGGCGCACTGTCCCCAAACATGGAATAGATACCGTCCGCCATATACCAAATGCGGTTCCTGTTCTGGGAATGGAATTTTATCTTATCTTCAAGCATATCCAAATGGTTGTGCCGAACCATTTCCACAGGAATACTCCGGTTCTTCAACAGCTTACAGGCGTTCTGTACGCTCCAGTGCACTTGATGGTCTAAGATGACCGCATCCCTGTCGTCCACGGCACTTGGAATGGCTCCCAAATGCCCTAAGGTACTGTTCTTGGTGATAATGATTGGTTGCCCATACATTTGCCCTATCTTTTCCTCCAAGTCCCTATATAAAGGATGGGAGATATAGGATTTTGACAAGGGAAACTGGGTGCCATACTTTTGTATGGCGCTAATTGCTGCGGCCTTCAACCTAGGATCCTGTTCCAGTCCCAAATAGCCCGTAGTCCCAAAGTGGTAAAGAGCTTTTCCCTTGACTCCAATAGTTCTTCCCGTAAAGCCCTCGCCTTCGGCGTAAAGATGTAAAACACCCTGTTGGGCGGCATCGGATATCACATCGTTGACGGTATCCAAAAAATTGTTGTGCTTGATCTTTGCCATAGTCGTTGTGTTTGGTGTCCTAAAATTTAGTAGGATTTGTAGGATTTTGTGATACCAAACCTTAAAATAATCCCTTTCAGATAAGTTTTAATCCCTCTCGGATAAGAAAATACCCTTTAATTCAAGGGCTAAGCATATAATTCGCAATTATAGAAATATTATTTTTGTAAATTAGTATCTAATTACCAGTTTACCAATCATCATGCAAAAATTTTATGAAAATGAGTACACCACATACCAGCTAATGGACAACATTGTACATATAACGTATAAAAAAGGGGTCGAAATAGACCTTGAAGCATCTAAAAAAATTGTAAGGGACCGGTTGATGTTCCAAGAGGAACGGGCGCATCCAGTCCTTTGTGACATCCGGCAACTTCGCAAAGTTGACAAGCCTGCAAGGGACTATCTTGCTATGGAGGGATCGCAATTGGTTATTGCCCTTGCATTTATTATAGAACCGCCCGTGACCGATGCCATGACACAATTCTATCTTAAAACAAATCATCCGGACATCCCAACAGCCTCCTTTCTTGAGGTTGCAAAAGCGATAGCCTATTTGGGGCGTTTCCTTGGTATAATCCTATTATTGGCTCCTATTTGACCAGGTTTTAAATACTTTTTAATAGCTTTTAACAACTAACCAATAAATTAAAAAAATGTCCCCCCTAAGAACAGATCACAGAATGCAAGAGATCCAACACATGCTAATGGACATGGCCGGAGGCAATTTCTTTTATCGTTTGGACATCTCGGACAAAAACGACAACATCGAGGCCTTGGCCATCGTACTCAATATGCTGGCAGAGGAAATACAAGAATCTTTTTACCATCAAGGATTTGTCAGTTCCAAGAGCACTACTGAACACTTGGTACAGATGTGCTTTCTTTTGGATGGGAACGGCCATGTACAAATGGTAAACCAGAAGACCTGTGCCATTCTTTCCAAACTGCACGGCAACATTATTCAAAAACCTTTTACGGATCTTCTGACAGAAGCCTCCCGGGATGCATGGAAGCAGAAATGGAAAAACCTTTGCAAAAAGAGTTTCTATGACATGACCTTGCCCCTAAGCTTTGTAACCAACGAAAAGTTGGTCATACCCAACCGTTGCCATATCTCGGCCATCAAAAGCAAATGTGATGGCACCCAGAACATCCTTGTCACTGTAGTCCATACCACCTTGGGCAAGACCTTTGGAAAGGAAAGGAACCAAGCTGCGATAAGCCTTGATGCAGATGGCAAAATTTCCGATAATACCAAGGTAAGGGCGAAGGTCAAGCTGAGCTATGAGGACATCCGCAAGATACGAGAGGGACGGGACATGATCCTTAATAATCTGCAAATGGACCTTCCCAACCTAAAGGATCTGGCCCATCAATTGGGCACCAATGAGTTCAAGCTGAAATACGGTTTTAGGGAGCTTTATGGCACCACCGTGTTCAAATATTTGGTACAGGAGCGGTTGCGCAAGGCCAAGACCTTGGTGCAATATACCCAACTGAATTTCAAGTCTATTGCCAAGATGGTCGGCTTCAAGAGCGTCCCCCATTTCACCCGTGCATTCAGTGAACAGTACGAGCATTCCCCTAAAATTTTTAGGGAGAAAGCCAACTCTGGAGAGATTTAGCCCTATTAATCCCTCTCGGATAAGTAATTATCCCTTAGAAGCAATTTTAACTCCCGAACTTTACCATATCAATGCAAATGATATGAAGGCAATGGGATTTTATAACATAACAGTAAGGATTATTAGTCTCTTATATATAGTCCTGTTTGTATATACCGCTAGCAGTAAATTGATTCATTTAGGTCAATTTCAATTGCAATTGGAAGGGTTCCCATTTATTTCATCTTATGCCACATGGATTGCTATTGGTGTTCCTCTAGTTGAACTGGTGGTTGCAGGACTGTTTCTTTTTGAAAAATACATTTTGACTGCCCTCTATGCAAGTATATCTTTAATGGTATTTTTTACCACATATATCATAATGGTTCTAAGTTTCAGTGATTCCATTCCTTGTTCCTGTGGTGGGGTAGTTTCCAGTATGGGATGGAAGACACATATCATTTTCAATAGTACGTTCATAATCCTCGCACTGATAGGAATTTTATTAATTAGGAAAAAATATGGATATATATCCGAACAACAAACTACGTAGTGACAGGATAAGCCGAAAACCTGTAGATAAAAGAGTAGGCATTAACATTTAATACAAAACATTATGAAAACAAAAATTTTCAAATTCGTTTTACCGGTCTTCGCCATTTTGTTGGCGGTGGGCTTTGCATTTGCCACTGAGGCTAATATCGTTAGCCAAACAGCGTACTACAATCATCCCATTCTTGGGGTTCAGTCCACCATTGTGGGTGATGAATGTCAACCTGAAAACGCAAACCCTTGTACTTTCAATGGGCAACAATTGTATCAAGAACAAGAATTGTCTACACCATTAAGAAAACCAAATTAAATTGTTCTGGTTGACTTAAAAGAAAAGGTGCCCATAAAAAAGGCACCTTTTTTTGACTAATTCAAAAAATCAAGCAATACCATACTTGAATACTTTTAGAACAATAGCTTTTTAATAAAACTATTTTCGATTCTATATCTCCAATATAATTACACTCATGGAATTTCAGTCAATCTGTATAGGCACAACTTCCAATGTTCCATTGACTTGTTATTCTTATTCCTTTTGATAGCCTTTGCAAGATCCTTTTTTAAAGACATCAATTGCCCCATGACCAAACCTTTGGAATAGTCTGTATAGTCAAAGACCCTGTCTTCCACGGTAATATTCACCCGCTCCTGCTGTATTATCCAATTCAGCTTATCAATAAAGGTCAATTGGATTTCTCGGTTCCTTGGTTCCACCTCTGCTGATTCACTCATTAATTCTTTAAACAATGCTCCCTGAAGATTTGACAGATAATTTTTGGTAACCTCCTCAAAACCCATTTGCTTTTCCAAATACTCAAATCGTTTCAACCGCTGTGGCCGTAATAGCTCTATTATCAAACTTTGCTGGTATTCCAAGACCCTATCAGGATTAACGGAGTATTTCCGCTTGGCTTCAAAATCAGGATCGGTCAACCATTGGGGAGGATTGAAGGCATTCTTGATTAGAAAGTCTATAGCCTCTTCTTGTAGCTTCATGGGAATAGGTGTATAAATACTTCCAGGTTGGTTTATGGATTTATACTGAATGTCATAGCCTCCAATAAGGGAGACCACATGTCTCATATGGCGGTACCATAATTGTATAGTACTATCATAAAGTCGCTCCAATCGGCCATTGTCCTTATCGTTACTACATGCCTCGGGCAACAGTTCAATGACACGCTTTATGTTTTTTAAGGCCATTGTAGTGCTCCTAACAGGATCGTTGGTCTCCACAACTTCATTGGTAATCGCAGGACCAATAACTTCATAGTGACCATTATTATATCGATACCAAGGTACTGAGTCCTGTGATCTTACTATGCGTTCCAAGGAAGCTGCCTCTTCCTCCTCTGAAGTCCCAGGCGGAAACTCGGTGTAGGCCCATAGTATACTATAGCGATCTGTGGGGCCCACTTTTTGAATGAGCAAAACCGGAGGTATATTGTCTTCGGGCTGGACGATGTTATTGGGTCTTGTATAGTTCATCACACTCGGGGTGAACCCCATGTTCTCCAACCATTCTATGTCGTTCATTTTTTCAAAAGGGTAACTGTATTCACCATAGTTACCGTCCATAAGCCCGAACACATGGCCGGCTTCGTGCGCCGTTGTAGATTGCAGCATTTTTCCAATGATTTCATCTGGAAGCGGAAACTTTTTAGCTCTTTTATCTAGCGGTGCAGCCCTGATAAAATAACTTTCGGCATAACTTTGGGGTGAAGAATTCAAATGGATATTCCCTTGCAGGATTTCACCCGTTCTCTCGTCAATGATTTTGGATGGGGCGGCACCAAGAATTTCATTTCTCATAGCCTCTCAAATATTTCTTTTTACCCCAATATATAATAGAGGTATTGATGCTGTGTTTTTGCCAGTCGCTTAGCGTATCGACTTCCTTGACAATTAGGGCGTCCTTGAACCCTGCGGACTCGAATGCTGGTAACCACTCTTCAATACCCGCCTTGATGTAAGGTCGCCATTTCTTGGGGATTTCCGGGGACAGGATAAAAGTAATGGGCTTATTGGGAACACTTACATCTTGTGCTTTATATTTCTTTTCAAGGCGCCATCTACTAATGTTGGCAATACTGTTTTTAACCCCATCATAATCAATCCCTAAAATTACCTCATTCCAGAAACCCATGCGATAATCGTGTCTTCTTGCCTTCATGGGTACATCCAAAGCACAGAAACCGAAAAACACAGGCATCGCAATTTTTGATCGATCCATTATAATGCCACGTCTAGTCTCAATGATGACCTCACTGTCCAAATCCTTTGCGCCCATGAGCAATGTGATATTGGGAACAAGTGCTTCTGTGAAGCCCGGCTTCCATTCAATATCTTGCCTTAAAACAAGATCAGTTATGTTCACAGCATGGTTTCCTACTTTACTATATTTTTTTTCCCAAGGAAACACTGCAAGGATATTTTCCGAAAGGTCAAGTTTTGGCTTCAGTGGCAAAATAATACCCGCCGTGGATTGAATGCTTGGCACTACTAACAGTATCTTGTCCTTATGAAGTGACCAGACTACCTGCATATATACGCGTTTCTTATCTTGGTCATAGCGAATGAACATCATCGGCCTGTCCAATACTTGGTCTGGGATATTTAAATAGAGTTGACCTTCCACTATAAACGAGGTCAAAAAGGGTTCTGTTTCGGACGGCTCCAAAACCGTTTTATTGCTCTTTATCGTTCCAACCATACTAAAGGTATATCCCAAAGTATGCATTGACAAAAAGCATATTACAATGATTTTTTTCATAACGTTAATTCTTTCTGGTAACAGATTTCCATTAGTAACCACTATTTTGAGGCAATAGATTGGGATTGGTTTCCAGTTCGGTTTCAGGAATCGGGAATAGGATATCCGTCCCTTGCCAATTAGGCTTAATGGAACTTAACACTTCACTTGCATTCCCTGTCCGCTTTAGGTCGAACCAACGATGGCCTTGCTCCGTAAACAGTTCAACGCGACGTTCATGAATGATGGCCTCCAATACATCACTTATGTTATTTGCAAGGGTATTGGCCAATCCTGCCCGGTTTCTTATAGCGTTTATATCCTCCTGTGCTCCCGGGATACTTCCCAAATGCGCCCTAGCTTCCGCCCGTATTAGGTACTGCTCTGCCAATCTAAACAAAATAGAATATTCCAAGGACTCCGTTTCAGTGAACAGGGCTTTGTACTTATGGGCAAAATGTAAGGTAACTGTGTTGTCCGTATTCGATATGCTTCCGACCCAATTGGTATACCTTAAATCCCCCGCTTCAAAAGCCTGCAAAAATGTATCAGACAGCGCATAAATTTGACCTGGAATAAACTGGATGACCAATTGGTTTGCCTCTTGGGTATTCCTTGGAGTATCCCCAGGTTTTAATTGCCATATGGTTTCGGGGGATGCCTTAAGGAATATATGGTTTATGTCCATTTCCAGACTATAGGTATCGATAAGATCAGTGGCCATTGATGCTGCCAATTCCCATTGTTCCGTATAGAGATACATTCTTGCCAATAATGCCTTGGCCACATCTTGACCGGGCAGGACACGCTCCCCGGAATTACCCTCCATAACCTCCAACAAATCCACGGCATCCGTAAGATCGGTTATGATATTGTCATAAACATCTACTAAAGGCAATCGGGACACCTCGTTATTTTCACGATAATCGGTCGTTGTGATATAGGGAATATCCCCGTAAATGTTGACCAATAAGCTATGGAAATAAGCTCGAACAAAGAGTGCCTGCCCTTTAAACCTGTCCTTTTCTTCTAAAGTCAAGACATCGGAATTCTCTACACCTTTAATGATATCATTAGCACTGTAAATGATATTATAGGCATGGCTCCACCACCCCAAAATTGTATTATTACCTGCAATGACATTATGATTGTAAAACTGCGAGTAGCTGGAATCAAAACCATAATAGTCCAGTTCATCACTGTAAATGCCCATTGAAGTTGTCAATCCTAAATTACCGGACACCATCCCTTCTTCCCGTATCTTGAAATAGATATTTGCCAAGGCAGACTCTACCGTGGCTGGGTCATTAAAGACCGTTTCGGATATCAATATATTCTTGGGAGCATCCACTTCCACAAAGTCCGAACAGCTGATAAATCCAGTTACCAAAAGAAAAAGGGCCACGCACTTAAAAGTTAAGGTTCTTATAGATAAAAGCCCATTCGTGGACTTTATCATATATATGTTGTGTTCTATACGTTTCATACTATTGAATTTTAAGGTTAAAAGGCTACTTGTAGCCCAAGGGTGATCTGTCTCAATGGAGGCAAGCGGGTGCTAGAGGGTTGCTCTGGGTCTGGACCGTTGTAGTTGGTGAACGTCAGCAGATTTTGACCTTGCAGATATACATTGACATCCAGATTGCTATCAGCTGTAGGTACTTTATAGTTTAGGGATATATTGCGCAACCGGATAAAGGAGGCGTCCGAAACGGCTGCACTGCTACGTTGTTGAAGTACACCTGTATCCTCTCCAAAGGCCAGCCCACCGGATGCCATTTGTATGGGGTTAGTATCCCCTGGTTGTTGCCACCTGTCCAATAAACTGGCTGGAGCATTTCCCCGATAGCCAGGAGTTGCAGCGAATGTCAGTTCATTGAATGCCTTTTGTTTTTTGAACTGAAGAAACACATCCAAGGTTAGGTTGCCATAACTGAAGGTATTACCAAATCCGCCATAAAACTTTGGAGCGAAATCCTCGACCCATTGCCTGTCTTCCAAACTGCTGATGTTACCGTCATCATTATAATCCTCAAACTGGTAGATACCCGTTTCTGGGTCTACCCCCAAGGCTTGGTATAGTTTCACAATGGTCAAAGGTTTGCCTATAATGAACCTATCGGCAAACGTGGATGTTTCCAGACCATCGAATTCTACCAATTTACTTTTTGGTATCGTTATATTAAATGTTGTTGTCCATTTAAAATTCCCATTTTGAAGATTGACAGTCCTTACATCCACTTCAAAACCTGTATTCTCAACGGTTGCATCAAAGTTTCCAGTCAGCTCAGAAAAACCTGTGGTCGCCGCCAACGGGATGCCAATAAGCTGGTTTGAGGAACGGTTTTGGTACCACGAGGTGTTGATAAGCAATCGATCATTGAAAAAGCCTAGTTCCAAAGCTGCTTCCAATTTCTTGTTCGCTTCCCAACCGAACAATGGATTGAAAATTCCTGTTGGTTGTAAAACGGTTGTACCATCATAATCAAATCCAGTAATGTTATAGGTATCCAGAAATCTATAGTCCCCAATATTATCACTTCCGGTAGTACCATAACTGGCACGCAACTTTCCAAAGCTCAACAGCGAACCCTCATTAAAAATAGCTTCTTCTGAAAATAGCCAAGCCGCCCCTAACGCTCCGAAATTACCAAACTGTCTTTCTGGACCGAATCTTGATGAGCCATCCCTACGGCCTGTCAGGTTAAGAATGTACCTTCCTAATATGTTCAAGTTCAGACGACCAAAAATGGCGTTGTAATTATACTCACTATCGGCATCCTGTAGCACTTCCAAAATTTCTGCAGCAGTTAAATTCAGTAAGAGGTCGTTATTCGGAAAACCTGTGCCTTTTTGCACAAATTGTTGGGTGGTTTCCTGTTGGAAGGTCGTGCCGACCAATATATCAAGCTTGGCCTTGTTCCATTCTTTCTTCCAGTTGAGCTGTGGTTCTACGATCCAGGACTGTCGCTGTGCGCCATTGGTGGTTATGTTCGAATAATTATGGGGCGTGAACCCCAATTGCGGATTTCTTGCAGAACTTGGCAAGGTTCTATAAGAGTCCAGCCTATAACGGTTAAAACCCAAACTGGACTTCAGTTCCAAATTTGGTAAAACCGTATATGAGATTACCGCATTGGCAATGAGGGTATTTATTTTTGCCTCGTACCGTTCCTCCAATGAGGCCAAGGGATTGTCCCATGTATTGTTTTCCCAATTCAGGTTGCCCTCAGCATCGTAAACCTCTGGTGCATTGGGCTCCAACCTATATGCCAACGAAGTAAAGTCCGACCTTGGCAAGACATTGTTCTCGTTAGAATAAATCGTTGATAGATTTAACATAAATCTGTCATTATCGGAACGGTGGTTTATATTACTGTGTACGGTCGCCTTTTTATAGTTGGCATCCCCAGGAAATACTGTTGTTTCCTTTTGGTAGGCGCCACTGACCAAAAACCGTGTTTGAGCATTGCCTCCGGAAACAGAGACCTGTGCATTGTTTCGGTAGGATGTGCCACCGATAAGTTCTTTTTGCCAATCGGTATAACGGCTATTGTCCCAAGACTTAATATCGGGCCAGATAAAATCGAATGCAGGATCATCCAAAAAGGCACCAAACCCATCATTTACAATTCCTTCCCTGCGTATCTCCAAATACTGTTCGGTGTTCATCAAATCCAAAAAATTGGATACCTGGCCCAAGGTGCTGCTCAGGTTCGCTTTGAACTGGGTCGTCCCTACTTTGCCCTTTTTGGTTGTAATCAGAACAACGCCATTGGCTGCCCTTGATCCATAAATGGCGGTGGCATCGGCATCTTTTAGCACTTCTATACTTTCAATATCATTGGGGTTAATGGCATTGAGCGGACTGGTATCCCCTCCTGTGATCTGTCCAGATACATCAACCGATCCTAATGATTGCGAACCATACGGAACACCGTCCACAATGAAAAGAGGGTCGGAAACACCATTGATAAAGTTTCTACCCCGGACTTCAATGCTGAACCCTCCTCCGGGAACACCTGTGGATTGAACAATATTGACACCCGATAAATGTCCTTGCATGGCAGCAAGCGGATTGCCCACTGGTTGCTTTTCAATGGTTTCCGCCTTGATAGAAGCTATGTTCCCAGTCCTCTCTTTATCCGTTACGGAATAGTAGCCGGCATTGAGAATTATTTCATCCAGTTGGGCCACATCCTCCTTCAATTGAATGTTGATTTCCGTTCTGCCATTAATGGGAACTGTGAGTGTTGCAAAACCTACAGCCGAGAAAACCAAGGCATCTTGCGGTTTGGCACGTATGGTATAGGAACCATCCATATCGGAAATGCTGCCTGTTGTAGTGGACTCTACCAATACATGTGCTCCAGGCACTGGCTTTCCTTGGGAATCGGTAATGGTGCCTGTAATCAAGGCCTGTTGGTCTTGGAATCCCACCAATGGAATTGGTTCTAAGGCACTTGCTGTGATTGTATTTATTAGAAATTGAGAGCATACAATGTACAAGGCGAAAAACAGGCGTCCCCTACCCGTGCTTATCGGTATTTTTTTCATAATTTTGAGTTTGGTTGAACAAAAGTTTTGTTTGATTAATGGCCTCCTATCATGACCGTGCGAAAGTTTGGTTAGGAGGTTTTTTTGTTAGTTATCTGTGCATAGGCAATGGATTTTTTTGGTTGAACAATTTGCATAGGTAGCCTAGGAGTTTGGCAAACCTTATAAAATGAAGGTCTGTCCAAAAGCTCTAGAGCATTGCTTTAGGCTATGAATGTGTTTGTTCGTCCGGAGGCAATTAAAAATGGAAAGGTTGTTCGCTATGGGATAAAAAAGGTGTCGTATTCCGGAAATTGTATATCGTGAATCCCATAACCATTAGCCTATATTGGGCATTTGGGCTTCTTTATAAAAAGTAGTTCGTAATTGGTTTTACCGGACCGATAGACAAGACCACTCCCATGGTTGGGATAATTGGCCTCTATGGATTTTAGGTATGGTCTATTAAAACGCAATAATTCTGAACATTAGGTTTTACAAATCTGCCTTTACTATTTGCGATGTTCAGAAAAACCAAAAAAACCAGCGCTAAGAATTGTTGAATGGCGACCAAAAAAAGAGCGCGGAACTCAACTTATCACACTGGGGTACTGGTATACCTTGCACCGATAAGAGAGCCCACGCCCGGGTCGTGAGCAATCTGCTTATCATCTCAAGTGCAAAAATTACCAGTTTTCAGTGTGAGATTCCAAGCGAAAGCTTCAAATATGTTCTATACGAAGAATCGCAAATTTAACAATTATGGCTCTAATATATAAAAAAAATTACACAACCATATATGTATGTGTGATATTTTTTTCAAATGCCGTCCTTGAGCGGTTTAAGCGTCCATGGAATTTGAAATTATAATATCATATTTAGATTACTATATTATCGAAAAGGTAATTGAGTTGAGAGTTAAGTCTAACCCATATTTGGATCAAGTGACATTAGCTCAAAAAATTGGTGTGTCTGAAGGGTATTTGGGGAAAATTGAAAACCCAAAGGAACATGCCAAGTATAATATTCGTATGTTAGGGAGAGTTGCTGTAGCTTTAGGGTTGACTTCCTATTGTGAATTATTACCAAAAAATTTGCCCAAAGATGATTTAGTGAGAATAAAATACGAAGAAATTAAGTCGTATTCCAACAAACATTCTCTTGGTAAGAATGGAAAAATAAAAAGGAAGTACAAACCCATATCGATGGTACCTCTAACTGAGAATGAAATTGAAGAATGGACTAAAATAGGTAAGCCTTACCTTAAAATCTTGGATTAGGATTAGATATTCAATTTACATTTTAACTCAATCACTCCCCAAACCCACCTCATGGGGAGATTTTATTTTTGACAAAAAAATCCTTTTGCGTATGCTAAAGCGTACCGATATTTTATCTTCTTGTATGTTCATAGAAATCAATAAATTACTTAGACTACTTGTTTTTCCTGCTCTGTTCTGGAAACAAAAACGATAATTTTTCAAATCAAGGACTACCGAATTCTGTTAGAAGACCACTTTTTTTGTTCGGATATGCCTATGGCGTATTTGGGGTTTCTGCAATATTTAACAGCTGAAATATTAGATTTCTATTTTTTATATAAATAACTCTTTTATACACTTCAATAATGCCCTTATCCTTAAACTCTTTTAAACTTCTTCCCAGACT
>Ga0100391_1001167_pt1 | contig 29589 bp, 24 predicted proteins | sample CryGeymeta201515_FD_81541 | JGI IMG/M metagenome (GOLD analysis project Ga0100391, IMG submission 81541) | Groundwater microbial communities from Crystal Geyser aquifers in Utah, USA - Crystal Geyser metaG 2015-15 | ecosystem: Environmental > Aquatic > Deep subsurface > Groundwater | place: USA... | reverse complement strand
GCCGCTGTCGTTCGTGTTTAAGTGAAAAGCGGGCTGGAATGGAAAGGGAGTTTTGTTACGGGTGGAAGAAAGGGCCCTTTAGGCGAAAAAAAAGACCCCCCCCCCCCCCAATGCCATAACTACTTGAAAAGTACAGCTACTAGTACAATAAGACTGCAATCTTTTCTATGGATTATTTTTAAATTTCTATCAAGACTATGATGGGCTTCATTCATTCTGAAAGTGTGTATGTACAAGATCCGCATCCATCGTTTCCAAATAAATCGCATGGGCTTCCGCGGCATCTTGTGCTGCCTGATCCTTTCCCATTCGTCGAGCCTTACGCAGCAGCTTCTTGGCAAAGCGTATCATTGAATCCTGTGATACTTTCTGCTGCTGGAGATGATGCTCTTGGAGAAAACGAGTACCGGTATCATCATCACGACCATCATTGTCCGTATAATCTGTGCTCATCCTTCGTTTAACAGCCGCTACTTCTGTTTGCATTTGAGCCAGTTGCAAGATGACCTGTGTGTACAGTTCTTGATCGTTTTCACTGGTACTAAGACCAGATTTTCGTTCTTGTTGCTTGACAAAGACTTCCAATCCACGCCAACAATCTTGTGTTTCATCCAAGATTCGTTCCTGACGAATAATCTGTCTCAACTTTTGGCGCAGCTCATTCAATTCACGTCGATCGTACCACATGGAATTTACTTCCTCCGGTGAAAAACTATCCAGAGTCGGAATGGGATTGGAATAGTGCCCGCCAAAACTGACACGACGTTGTGCCTTTTGATGCTGTTCTTGCTGCTGTCGTCGAAATCCAGTGACGTCATCACTTTTGCAGGCTGAAGAGTGAGCGAGACTGGATCGACGTGGTATTTGTGTATAATGGCAGGGAGTAGACAGCACTGTAGGTTGGTGATCTATGGTGGCACGTCGCTGCATCGATGAACGGCTTCTTCTCTGAGGAGGATTGTCTTGAGACGATTCTGGCAATACAGGGAAAGTACCGGTACCCGGAATTGGTGTACCGCCCATACTGTACCGTCCCGAAAATCTTCGTAGACGGTTTCGTGCAGGCAACAGACCTTGCGAAGCATTAGTAATAGTCACTGAGTCGGCAGATGTAGCCCCAGGTTGTTCGTAGCCACGCTCACCAGAAGTGGGCTCAGGTTTTGCGTCTTCATATCCAAGATCGACACCAGCGAGCAGTGGGGTGATACTTGCAACGGTATCAGAAGCAGATGTAGTGCCTGGAAAAGTCGGCGTGCCTTCTTCATAACCCAGTTCCGCGGGGGCTGGTCGAGCACTTGTTGTTGCAGCTGCCTGAAGTAATGCTTCGTTGTCGTAGCCAAGCTCTGCGGCGGAGGGCACTGCTTCTTCGTAGCCAAGCTCTGAAGCAGATACCATCATCGACTTCGTTCAATGAAATAAGTAAATACTAGAGAAACTACGGAGTAGTTCTGCAACACGCTCGTCGTTATCAGTATGACAAAGAAATAAATAATTGTTTATTAGAGTACGGTAGTTTTAACCACGAAAGAAAATCTGTTTTCCACGATCGTAACTGCTTATTTAACGGCTGACAGTTACAGCCCCCATCCCTAATGCGAGCTAATTCGCAGCATATTTTTTTCCGTGACTCCTTTACGTAGTAGTAGTAGCTACTCAGTAGCTGAGAGCAGCACTCTCCAGAAGTGCTAGAAATAAAACTCCAGCTACCCACCACCCTTTAATCTCGGGGCAGCCCTTTAACAAAGGACATGCAACTTCAGCAGCACCGCCAAAAGCCCCCGCCATCGGCTTCGAAGACTCGCCCAAATTGGCACTTGCAATTAGTTGTCATTGTAATGATCACGGTGAATTAAACATTCCAGTCTCATTTTGCATTTTAGTGTTATCTCAAAAGCCTCATCTACTACAAAGTCCTCTGCACGCAAGGGTTGCTGGGAAGAATCAAAGGGACAGCCAGTGCCGGTGCCACCAAGAAGATGGCAACAAGGTTTCCCTATCGCAGTACAATCAAAGAAACTCTGGCCGAGTTTGAATGAAGAGAGGCGGCCCAAGCCGCGGATAGGCCACTTGGACGGCGTCAGGTAATACTAGTGCCTACCAGTAATAATAATTCGCTGCTCCTGCTCGTTGTGCGGAGCTCCTTGGAATCGGACAAAATTTCGAGAACACCAAATTTGTGTTCTGGAACATTCCTATCAGCTGGCAAAAGGTCCCTGCGATGCCTTCTGTTCGCAAAAGTACGTGGCTTTCGAGCTTCTTAAAAAGCTTCTCGAAGAAGACCGTACGCCATGATCACGATTCTATTTTGCATCAAAAAATAATAATATCCATACTAGTACCATTCTAGTAACACTAATAGTAGTAACACAAAATTTGCAAGTGACGAAGCAGGTTCACTGTACATACTGAGGACACAACATTTCCGAAAGGCGATGATGATGATGTTACGCACTACTACCACTGGTACTACCTTGTAAAATACTGTACCTATTAGCAGGTACCTGGTACCTGGAACTTGCTTTGTAGTAGTACCATACCTGGTACCAGGTACCAGGTAGTAGACTACCACCTGAACTTTTTTCAAGGTTGTATACGACCTTCGCACAGGTGACGTAGCTAATTCACTGTGCATATTGAGTACACATTTCCGAACAGATGATGTTAGTGGAAATGAATTTTTTTGAAGGTTGAATTATGAATTCTTGAATCTGTTTGTTTCATACCAGGTAATTGAGTCCGAATTTACGGATTCATTTCACACTCATTTTTTCTACACTCTCCTCGCCAGAATTACAAAACTAAATTCCGGCGTATGGTGATGGTAGAGTTTTATTACTACTGTATCCCCTACCAGGTACTTTATTAACATCCCTACTACTGTACCTGGTACTGTAGACAAGATGCACGACTCCTACTAGTAGTAGCACTGCTAATAACAATACTGCTACCGTACCACTGGCAATAATTCCAACCTAAGCTACCTGTATGCAGTACCTGGTAGTATCTGAATACTAGTACTCCGATTACCTGTAAAATTAGTGGTACAGTACCAGGTACCATAATCGTTAGCGCATCATTCCTTCGTGATCTTTTATCACTGTTCTTCAACGCCGTCCCCGATGATAAAAAGAAGCCTTTATTCGATTTTGCCACAAATTTTTGCAGATCGCAACATCTTGCTTAATTATCAAACCAAAATTTCACGGTACTAACTGGTATCATTACGAAACCATCGAGGTAAACATTTTGTGCGATCATGACGAATACACACGATACTACTAGACTCTCCAATCACCGGCAATCAATTGGTAGCCAACAGCGCAACCAAGGAGACAGAACGCCATCATCCAGAGGTACTGTGCAGCCTGTGCCTGGTGCGACGCTGTCGTTGAGCTTGGCATTTCTTCTTAGGCAAGGAGCACCGCTCCCTTGGTTAGGAGATATCACAATGGAACCAGTCGGCGACAACTACGCGAGAGGGAACAACAACAGCAGCAGCAACAACCACAACAATGCCAGTGAGGAGCAACCGCCGATTATACCACTTATGGATTTGAACAGAGAAGACCAGTGCGCACTCTTGGATCGTGTGGTTACCATCATTGACCAAATGTCGAGCGATTGAGATTTTCGCACAGTACACGTCCTTCAAATTTGATTACATGGAGCTGATTGCATCTCTCCATGATTGAATCTTTTGAGCTTATGGTCAAAAGACACACTTTAGCTTCGTCTTCAAGAATTCCCGCTCGGCGAATGTCCGAAATTCCCGGTATCTAACCCAGCAGTTTTTAGATTTAGAAACATACACGTAAAAAGGAATATTAAATATACATGAAATAATTGAATGTGCCTGGTTTTAAGCATTGTAGTGCGATTGCGTTGACTTCTTGGCAATAGTCAGCTTGCTCCGAGTCGTGTAAGGCCCTTCATATTCTTCTCAAAGATCTATGCTAGCAGACAGAACCCTGTGCGAAACTATCTTGGAAATCAGTTGCCAAACTTGTCTCATCTCTGCTTCAGAATCCCACCACATCCCGTCATCTTTTCTTGCCAGATACGATCTTCAAAATAATCGTTGAGCATATCCTCAAGGGGAGGGGCCACTTCCCTCCCGTCCCTTTTAGTTTTAGGTGGCAGTGGTCCCTTGTTCTTGGCCTTTTCTTCTCGTATTCGCTCGGTTACCATGTCCAGTTCTGCCTTTAGCATGGCAACAGTAATGCTAATGAAATTGGATTCACCTGCAGGTGCTGCCAAATACCACAAATCATTCAAAAAGTGCTTCGTTACATCGCCATTGGCACCCGAGCGCTTGTGCAAGACGACAATAAATTCTTCCAAGCTATCCGTTCCAGCGTTGCCGGAAGCCAGACCCAAGAACTCATGAATCACCGTCAAAGCATTCATTTTGTCGGCTACAACTCGCGTCAAGGAAGCGGATTCCTTAGAAATCTTCTGAAAATAATCCTGGAGGATGCGAATATCGTACATCATCCGACAAAGTGCTCGAGTTGGACAAGCAAAAGGAAGCTGCTGTCGTCGCTGTTCCTCCGAAGTGAATTTATTGGCCAGTTTGCTCTTTTTTGCCCTCATTCGAATGCTGGCAGCTTTTTTCAACAAGAGTTGAACATAAAATCCCACCGAAGCTCTCACCAGTGCTACCACCACTTTGTGGTAGAGATAATCGTTGCACAAGCTATTTTGCAATTCATTGTTATATTCTTCAAAGACGTGAATCATGTTTATTATGACTTCGTTGTGCGTCCATCGATCTTCCCAATCGCGACTGAACAGGTCCGAAGGCACGGTCGATTGTCGAAGACTGCGCATGACATACCTGTGACTCATTTGCGCCGCGTACACAGCATCGCTCACGAACAGTGAAGCCAAATCATTGGCTTCCTTGCGGATGACTCCCGTTTTGGTATCCCCCTCGAGTTCGTTCCATTCCAAAAATGGATATTTGATTTCTAGCGATTGCAACAATTCCTCCATTCGCGTCATCATACGAAAGAAATCATTGGCAGTCGCACAACATAGTTCAAAGCTGGTCAAGAAGGAATCGCGATGTCGTGTTTGCTCTGCCCAAATGCAGCGAAAAATAACTAACAGAGCATCTTCAATGGCATCTTCTCCGGTATCGCATGCGAGTATGTCTGCGTCGAACAAAAAATCGTGCAAACAGGTCAATTGAACGTCGACGAGAAAAAAAATATCTTCTGCCAGGGACGTAGTAACGGCTCCGGTGTTGACTGATCGATGTAACGGGTGATGGGTGCTAATGTGTTTGAACATTCGAGAGGCAGATGGTCAGATTCGTAAAAATGCAAGACAAGGTATTGGAAATAGACACATGCAAAGTACAACACATGTACTTTGTACTGGTACGTACCGGTAGGCATTGGACAAACTGGCAGCCGCTTGAACGCGAAATCCTTGCAAAAAGTTGCTTACAGGCACACTCCAATCTTGATGCTGCTGATGCTGATGCTGTTGCTGTTGTTGTGTATCGTCGCGACTATAAACATTGCGGAGTTTGCTTTGGTATGGTTCCAAATCATCGTGGACCGCCGTGGGTGATGTTGCGACTGGATTACTAGTACCACCCGTATTTTGTAGGAAGGATTCCATTATCATGTCGCTTTCCGAAATGTGTGACTGCGTCAAGGTTACAGGAGTTATCCAAGAGGAAACCTTCTTTACACTATCGCCGGTGGTTGTAAATTTTGCAGCCACTGGCATTGTCATGATGGCGAACGATAAGGGTGTGACGGTGTGATGCTTGTTGCCTGTTAAGGAAATTTTGTGAGTTTCTTCGATCTGCTTTCCCTACTACTCCCACTAAAAAACTAAGAGACGGCCAGTGTCGTGCTCAGGTTTTAATTGATATTGAAAATCGTTTTTGTAGCTTGACTATCTTGTTTAACGTTTGATTCGTGATGCAATGCTTGCTTGAATAGTGAGAGTACCAGGTACAGTATACTACCGTAGTGCGGGCGGAGAGACAGCTGTATGATGCCGCCCTGATCTGTGTCTTGTAAGACTAAAAAAAGGCTCTGCTCGGACAGAAAATTTTGCTTTCTTTTTTGCTTTCGCAAAAGAAAGGTGAATATTTGCTCATTAGAGTTCGACATAAATGACGTTGAAACATGCAAAAATGAAAATTGAAAAATGAATGTCCATTTTTCTTTTGCCAAAATTGGCTGAACTACTACTTATTTAACAGTACTCCCGTCCCCCCTAACTCCCCTACTGCACTACTACCTGGTAGTTAGACGTTAGAACTAGATGCTACTACTAGAAGCAATTAGCAATTAGTAGTACTGTAGTACGAATAATCATTACTTTGCGGAAGTAGCGAAGATTATTAGAGTACGGCTTCTCGAACCAGGGTTGTCCCTGACCCCCGATCTGTCCCTGCCCTCCTTCCTTGTGCAAAAACATATTATTGCTTATTATTTTATTTCATTAGTGATTTAAATTTCTGCCATGCACTCGTTCGTTCTACTTCGAGGAAGCCTTTTGGTGCTGCTGTTACACCTCCCTCACCTCGCTCACGGCGACCGTCGATCCATCGTCACTCCCTCATCGTATTTTCGAAGAGCTCTGGGCGAGGATATCGGTGATACGGACAGTGAAGATACGGGCAGTGGTGGCAATGATAGTGGTCAGTGTAATCCTGATTGCTCTGACAATTCAGATGTGAGTTACCTGTATACTCTACTTGATATTGTCTACTGTGTTGTTTTTGTCAATTAGCATTGATCCTGTTGTTTGTGTCGGTGTTTCCTCACCTCGTATTGGCACTGACTGCTACAACTGTGACATTTTCCGAAATTGCGCTCACCCGCCTACTATCAACTGCTGATAACAAGTGTGCCGAAGGATTTGTGTGCTATCGCCGCAAACCCAATGAAAATATACCCGATTGCTGTTCGGGAGATAAGTCAAAGGGTACTAATTACTGTGTATCGGCTGGATGTGCAGCATACACCGACACTTCGCGTACGGAAGATGATCCACCTCATTGGGTGTTGTTCGATGATGACCATTTGATCAAAGAACTCGAAACCACGCTAAAACAATGTCAAGGAAATTGTAAAAGTGACAATGATGTGCGTCTATTGTATTGTACCGTACTCTATTTTATTGTTTGCGTTGCTTTTGTATTGGCGTCGCGAAGAGCTCACATCATCACTTTCCGCACACACACCAATCATAGTGCTTTGGAAACCTTATTTGCTACAAAGATTTGATACCAACTTGCTGCTCGGAGCAATCGTATACGAATATTACTGGTTTAACAAGCCTTTGTGGACCAGCGACATGCAACGATGCGGTTGCCGCGGATGGAAACGCAACCGCTGCAGATGGAAATGCAACCGACGTGGCCCTCTGTTTTTCAGGCACAACCACCGTCCATGTCATGGGTCGAGGATCAACTCCCATGGAGGAATTGAAGGTTGGAGACCAAGTATTGTCGTCTAGGACGAACGACGATGAAGTAAGATACCAGACTGTTTACGCGTTTGCACACGTGGATAGAACAAGGTCCACAAAATTTCTCCAATTTTTTCTAGGTGACAGCGACTCAGACGAAGCTGCGCTCGAAATGTCCGCGCAGCATTTTGTATACTCTGCTGACAAGGACCACCCAGTGAGGGCTGACAGCATCAGAGTCGGCGATCTTTTACAAACAAGATCCGCAAATTCGTATTCACAACAATCTACTACCGTAAAAGTGGCTAGCATTCGATCCATTACAAAAAAGGGACTTTACGCGCCGTTGACGCAAGACGGGTCACTTCTTGTGGGAGAGAACGATGTAGTGGCTTCCAACTATGTTACCATACAGAAGAATGCAGACACGACAGGAGGCTATCGGAAAGATAATGATGATGAGCACATTCGACTAGCCATTATTGGAACAATTCCATGGATCCATCAAGCGGACCTTACACATTTGTGGCTGAGCCCGCTACGACTCATGTGTACCGTGAACCATCAACTCTCAATTTGCACAAACCACAATCAAGATGGCATGTTGTACTATGTTGCCTGGGGTTTCTGGCTAGTGGAGATTTTGGAGCAACAACCACTGTGGTCGCAGCTTCTAGTTCTTACTCCAGCCGTGGTACTCTTGTCTTGCTGCACGCTGCTTGAAGGGCTACTCATTGGAAACCGAAGCTCCTGGTGGTATGTAACATTTGTGATTGCAACTGGGATGATACTAAGATTTCTTTGGCTGCTAGGCAGGAAAAAGTCGGTCGTTTAGTGCAAATAAAACGTATTGTCGAAGACTACAAGAGCTGTTTGTTGTCGAAAACCACTGCAGCAAGAGGCCATCCCATTCAAGACAGCTCCTATCCTTCGAGTCGCGAAGACAGATCAGCCCTGCTTCATGAGAATAGTTGACCAATCCGTGTTCGAATGAGCAGGCGGAGATGGTCAGCATTGTTGTCACGGTAGAAGCGAAGGCCTGGCAATGCGAGAGGGCAATTTTCTCCACTATGAAATCAGAAGCCAGAGATAAGAGACTTGCTATAATCTTAAGTCCAAAATTAAAACTGAAAACAGGCCTCCTTTCTTCAAACTCTTGCGTTGTAGTGATTGGCAGTCCGGCTTTTGCGAGAAGAATGAGAGAATGTCAAGAAGCGATGGGGGAAGCCAATTTCGGGACTTAACACACGCAGAGACGCTAGATTTTGGCTTAGTCTTCAACAGGGTCTGACTTGAAGTTCAAATTTCCAGTATTGCCCGCAAACCGTCACCAGCGCTAGTCTAAAAGCTGTTCTACTATTTTTGTTAAGCTAGCTTCAGACTCTACAAGCAAAGCGATGCCGACTGACAAGTATACACAAATAGACTCAACATGCACTACAGGCCGAAAAATACGAACTCACGACTTGTCGGAAAAAGAACGGGTTAAGACTTACTTGAAGAAGGGTGGACCACAACGAAGCAAAGCAAATAAGAAAAAGTTGTTTGTGCGGTCACATCAATCGCCCGAAAACTGCTGCCTCCATCTACGTGTCATCAATACTCCAAAAGTAAGATAGGTTTATACCAGGTAAAGCTGTGAGTAGAAAGACCGCTGTGTTTAGGCACTGAAATAACCAATTAGGCGTTATATCCAGAACCAAAAATAGGTACAAAGTGTCAAAATCAAAATGTGGCAGATGCAAAACGAGAGTCAGCCCTAACACCGGTTCGAACGATGGACCTCTTCATTACGAATGAAGTGCTCTAACCAACTGAGCTATTAGGGCAATATACGCTCGTTATCAAGCCATCTTATCAATATAAGTTCTCTCACTTACTCCTGAATCGTTTTCATTTTTCCATTAATTTAACTAAAAATGCTCTTTGTTAGTGTGGCGGCATTTTTAATACTCGGAGTAGACCCGTAGACCCTGTTGTCTTTGCAATTTTGTATTATTTTATTTTTCCTTTACTGTGATTAATCTGCTTTGTAGCTATCCTCTTTCTCTACCAATTGAATCCGCGATGCCCCGAAAAGGATACCAACTTAGGAGGCAAGTGCCCTATGTCCCCCAACATGCGGCAGCTGACGCCGCCCGTAGGTCGAATGGTCAAATATGTCAAAGAGCAATTGAACGTACAGAGTCGAAGCCACGCCTCCGGTGGCAGCTGGAGCGCCCGGCACAAAAAGTAGCGAATGACATTGGCATGACATATAATGATTTCGTATTCATGTTGTGTAGAGACATCCGATGATGGTGTCGGTACCTCGTTCCGATGATCTCCCCGAAAGTAGTCATCGTCTGGCATATCCTCAATTTCGTCAGCGCGGTAGAAATACCTACGAAAGGCTGCTTCGATACGTTCGTGACCTTCTTGGATCCGTTCCATCCTTGAAGGGCTAGGTTTGCCGCCAGAGGGCATGGTATGCGCAGGACTTCCTTCGTTGAGGAGAGGATCCGGATCGGCCCGTTCGACTTGGGGAATGTGAGAAGCAATCAAATCGGCAGTTTCTTTAGCTCTAGCTAGGTTGGACACGCGGAGAACTTTCACGTTACAGGGACTACTGGCATCATCCTCGGTACCCCGAATCATTTCGGCGATGCGCTCACCCGTGGCGTGGGCTTGTTGCCGTCCAAGTTCTGTCAGAACTCGTTTTCCGTCGTCCTAAAAATAGGATTCAAATGCATTGTCAGGTGTCAGGCACAGACGCATTTCCAGTTTACCACACTGTACGCAGTACATTGCATTAAACCACAATGGGTGTATTTCTGAGCATCGCGCAAGTACATGCACGTGATGACAAATGAAGTCATTTTGACATACCTTGTGTGTTTCATCGTATTGCCCGTGTCGAATCAAAATGATATGCCTGGTAACTCCATGCTTGCGAAGGTACCGTTTTTTGCGACGATCTACTTGGGCATCACCCGATGGTTCTGGTTCGCGATTGTCCCAATTGGTATCCCACATGGGATAATCATATTTCGGTTGAAACACTTGCGACATGGGCAAAGCATGATAGAAATATCCTTTCAAGTCTTTGTTGAATCCAACAACTTTTCGGGGTTGTTCTGATTTTTTTGACGGCGAAGGCTTCTTTGCTTGGTCGAAATCCAAATCGACCGATAATTGGACAGGTTTCTGATTTACCGATCGAACAGTCTCGGACGGTGCTTCACAGGTGGTGGTATGGCCAGAGAACGAGCAGCTGGAAGAGGTATTAGAGGAGGAAAGCCGATAATCGGACGATGAAATAAATGATGCGGCGGCTAGAACGGCAGGAGGTACAGAACTCTGTCGAGCAAATCTTAAAAAGGATGCCATTGTTGGCAACTGCTTGTGTGTTTCGAGAAATCGGTGCTGCTGCGTGAGTTGTTAACTTTGAGAGTATCTGCTACTATAACGTAATACTCGAATACAACATTATCATTGTTATCTGTTATCATTTTGGCCATTTATTTAATAAAAAATGCAAAACCCGCCTTTTTGGAAACTCTGTGCGACAAAGTCAAAATCTTTCTGTTTATGGATTCTTTCTTGGAAAAGCAACAATTTGACAATATTATTATTTGATGTAATCATAGAATCTTCATAATAAGCTTTATTTCGACTGCAGCTACTCTCATTTATTTCTTCTTCTCCTTTGTTTCTTCTGGGGGTTCGTAGTCGGGGTTGTCCCTTACAATAACAATGCCCTCGATTACACTCGCGACACTGAGCACTTCCTCCGTTCCCAACTCTGCTCTCTCTGCGGCTTGCAGCAACACAGGAGTAGTATGAGTTTGAAAGCCTGTAATCTTCTTAGGCTTTCCGGCTTGGCCTACCGTCTCCACTGCCTGACCAACACGGACGGTAACAGGTCTCCATTCAATGTCTTCGTTGACAGTGATGAGCATTCGAGGATTCATGGAACACGTTAAATAGAACAAGAGGTAGTGGCTCTTGTCCAGCAGAGTACTCTTCAAATCAAGACAGGAATGGATCAAAACAAGCATGCCACCCAAGGCGGGTCCATTCAGGAGCATTCGATCCGAGTGGAAGGGACTGATGGTAAGCAGACCCTTGCCCATGTGTAGTAATCCTTGTGCGATGCGCACACAGAACACATGTCCGGCTTCCTTGCTGTAAAATTCGCTCAACTGCCGCAGCAGACCAGCAACCCGGGAGTTATTGGTTCCAGCACTAACAATTCCCATGGCCATTATAGCGTTCTGGGAGATTTCAGCATCGGGATCGTGCGACAGACGCGATAGCTGGTCAATAACGGCAAAGTCGGGATTGGAAATATTCAATACTGCCAACGACAGAGGAACAGCTCGCTTGATGGGAAGTTCACAGTAATGTAACAAGTGATCAAAAGTTCGTATGACCATCTCAGAACCAACGTCTTCTCCCATTGTGATGAGACCAATTCCAATGACGGCAGCCATCTGATGTTCAGCGTCTTCTGTCAAATGCTCAGTGCACTGGTGCAACATTTCCTGTACCTTCAAGACATTGCCAGTTCCGGCGTAGGCGCACGTTTCGATCAGAAGAGCGGCATATTTGGAGATTTTGTGCTCAATAGTGCGCACTGCTTCGATCATGGCCTCTGCCTTTTCCATTTGTCCCAGGAACAAGAGCGCTAGACCAAGGCACAAGTATCGAGCATGAGAATGATCCAGCTCTTCGTCGGAAGCCTCCATCAGACGCTGCACAATAGTTCCACCGACGTTATCGTCACACTTTCCAACAAATATCATTCCCAGCGCCAGACCTGCCAGACAAACTTCGAGCATGGTGGTGGAAGAATCACCCGATTGTTCAACAATGGGAACCAACAGTTCCATGACGTCCTCCCGTCCGGTTCCTGCGTAAGCAATGCCAAGACCTGTACAGGCAGCACACTTCATGATGTGCACATCTCCTTCCACGTGCTCGGAAAGTAACGCAAAGGCAGGATCGGCATCGTTGCGGACACCCGAACTCAAAATACCAACCGCCAGTGCCGCACCAGCCTTTACGTAGTCCTCAGACGAATATAAAAACTTGTCAATTTGGGTAAGTCCTTCTTCAACGTTCCACAGCAGAATGGATCCTAGAGACGCAGCAGCCGACATCATTCCGTGATCCTTGTTCTTGTACAACCATTCATTGTCCGGAGTTATGAGCTTGTCGACTCGAAAACCAGTATTGACAAAGGCATTGACAAAGGTACTTGCCAAGTTGGCCCGGGCAGAATCGATATTTGCCGATCCCGCCTCACGACGTCGACTGAATCCTCCTGTCTCGGCCAAATGGGACTTGTAAATGTCCTCTGGTGTTTTGGGATCCATAACATCCAGATCTTGGGCAAGTTTCAAGAATTGTTCGCTGAGCCTTTCATTGCCAATGAGTTCATTTAGAACTTCAATATCGTCCCCATCCAAATCATCTTCTTCTACTTCGTGATTGACACGATGACGACCCAACAAAATGGCCATTTGTTTGCGCATTAGTGGATCTTGGCATTCTGCCAAGAGCTCCTTAATGGAATCTGTATTGTTCATGCGCAAGGCCACGCGGAGGGCATCAAACTGTTGTCCTTGGTTGCGAAACAATTCGTAGGCTGTCTCGAGCATTTCGGACAGATCGTCAGGATCCGACATAAAATCGGCCGTCTTGACCAGATAGAGGCAGATGCGTTCGTAGTTGTTTTTATCAATCGTCTCCAAGGACAGGAGGTTCTTCAGGCGTTGAACTTCAATGAGCAAATCGACCGCCTCCGCTTCGGCATTGAGAGTAACGTGAAAGGGAACGATAATCTGGACCATGTCCAACAAATCTTGAAAGGGTTCGTCGGTATCTGGATCTGCTCCATCGAGGACGCGCTGGTTGTATTCCACGCCGATTTCTCCGGCCAGACTGCGAACAAATTCGTGTCCCCAGGATCCAAGATTGTCATCGTCCTTACTAAGCAGAGTCTTGGCACCCTTAGCAGCAAGGGCGTCGTAATCTCTCTTTCCCTTGAGTTTGTATTTTAAACTTTCTCGTTCCTCTGCGTGTGGTGATATTATTTGAAGTGAATGTATGTATTTTGGTAGAAAATGGGTTAGAGATCAATACAAACAAAACACATACACTCCATAATTGCAAACATAAATATTTTAGCAGCAAGAGCAGATGTGGCAACAGAACAGCGAGCGCTATACACTTTATTTTTTTAACGTACCGTGCTTTCCCATGGTCATGGCCAGAACGGCCAAAACATCGGCCAATCGAGCTCGCAATTCCAACATTTTGTTGTCACTGGTCACACCACTGCGCTTTTCGTCCTTTTCCAAACCTTTGTACAGTTGTGTGAGACCAGTATAGTGAGGTCGTAAGAACTTGAGCGGTTTGGGCACCGATGTCATACTGGCCGTGGCTGTTCGCAGCTCGGTGACCATAACATCAAGTGCGTTCCACCGGATTTGTGGCGTTACGGAACTTTCATTGGCTTCGTTCCTGAGGGTCGAAACACACGTATCCAAACGCTCTTTCAGTTCCTTGTCTTCATCACTCAATGTATCGGCGAGTTCTTCTTCTGTTTTCTTCTTATTGCTGCCGCCGTTTTTGTTGTCGCCCTTCTTCTTCTTGTTGTCCGATGAAGCGGCCAAATCGACGGCTTCCGTCTTGTCTTTAGGGGCCATGTTGGTAGATTGGTTGGTTCCTACTAATGGATCTTTTAATGCCAAGAATGAGAGCTATTTCCCTAATCGTGAGAGTAAAATGGAATGAAGCTGTAGAGTAACTTTGTGTTAATAATGGATGTATCGATGTGATGAGTAGACTAGACTAAGACAAGCTCTGTGGTATCATTGTAAAATCGGTGTGTGTGTTTCCGAGGCCTTCAGTGAGCTTCCATTGAAAATATAATGCCCGGGTGGTGAATCAAATACAAAGCAAAAAAATTGCTGTCGAAATAAATACCGGTACTATTTGACTACTAGTCTAGTCTCCTACTAGCTACTAGACTAATAGTAGACTACTAGAGTAGTAGTCTACTATTTATAATAAAAATGACGTAAAACATTGACTACAAACTACAACAATCTCATGGGCTCTCTCCCTTTATTAGCCAACAACAAAAAATAAATTGCAACCAGTACATCCTGTAGTCACAAGCTATGTTTTACACTAAGTCAGTTATAAAGTCTTTACAGACTTTTTTACAATGTCACCATTCCTGAAACGGTTGCATTTTTGTTTGTGGATTGAAATGATAGTAGGCACACCCACCCAAAAGACGTGTGTGACTTGCTTGTTGTTGCTGCAGCAAAATGAATTCTACTCCTCGTCGTCAACAATTTCTTCTTCATTGTCCACCAAATTGTCCAGTAGCGAATCCAAATTGGCGTCTTCCTCCAAATCATCCTTGTTCACGTGGAATTGTTCATTCTCTTCAACTTCCTCGTCTAATGACTTGAGCAAATCGTCCAACGATTGCACCTTTGGTTTGTCAATATTCTCCTTATCTTCCTGCGACATATCCGACAACAGCGTTCCGGCGTACAAATCTTTCAAAAAATCTCCCTGTCCTTGTACAAAGCCATCAAATTCCGAGGGCTGAGTCACGGCCCAGTAGCAAAAGGAAAAGAATGCAACACCCACACCGAGTCGGTACGGAAGTTGACCGGGAGGAGTTGCCTCAAAGGAATAAACGGGTTTAAAGGAATCAACAAAGCTCAATGATTCGTCAAAGAGATTGGGCAAAAACCAAAATTCGAATCCGGCAATCCAAACGAATAAGAACAATAAGGCTCGACTGGTAATCAGGAAGAAGATAAAGAGCAACAATGTCACTGACATGTACCAGACAAAGACTCGCAGGAAGGTAGGCCAGATGGGAAAGCAGACGCAAAAAAGGAATCCCAAAACGAGGGCTCCCGTCATTAAATGACTCATGGTTTTATCTCCCTCGTATACCCAGACAAAGTAGCCCGATTCATCAAATTCCTTGTTTCGTGTCATCTGCGCCCAAAAAACAATCATACCAATGTTATTGGAATAACAAAAAGTTATTAGACGCATTCGCATGCATGCACATTCTATCACGTACTCGAGAGTGCAACAATAACAAACACAATGCACGAACTTACGCCTAATTCACCTTTCCCTCGCTTTTCTGCGCGAAGCAAATACTGTAATTTGCACATATCTCGACAAACAGCAATCGCATCTGGTCTGTTATCAAATTTTGGCAATTTATTAGGCCATTTGGTTCCTTTCTTGGGTTCTACAAGAAAATTGACGAGTTTTTCACCTGTTTGATTGTTGTTGTTGTTGAGTGTGTGTATACGTAGCAGAGGAGGGACAAAATCATAAACGTTGTGTGAGAAAGTTAGTTTGTAGACTTGGCGCAACCAATCTCCATAGCAGCATTGCCCGTTAGAAATCTCGCTCGCCCATGCTGCTACCTAAATTTTGACGTACCCTTCAAAAAATGGACTCTCTTATCCATCAAGAGAGACTCTCGAACTTTCGGTCCTTCCTGACTGCGAAGGAAATTACACAGTTTGTGTAAATTTTCTTCATCTTCATAAAAAGATAGTTTACTACTACTATCGTTCTTCTTGTCGTCGTCGTTATCCGCCATGGTGGTAGTTGTTGTGTGATGATTGGTAAGACTGGTGGCTGCGTGAGTGGGATAACGTTCCAGAGTATGATGATGGGTGATGGGTAAAGGAGCTGATCGTGGCTTTGGTTTTCTGGTGGTTACCAGGTAAAACGCTGATGTGCGTAATGGTTGTGAGGTTGAGGTAGGTTCAACGTGTCGTTAGAGTAAAGTACTCGAGTATTTCCAAGGACATTATGGAAGCCACACTTGATCTGACTTTACAGTAGAGTTAAGGATCTTGTCGATCTGCTAAACTACAATACAAAACACTGTAAGAGATTAGATGGGAATGGCAAGCTACGCCAGAAACTACAGCTACTGCGAAGAACTAGTTTTGCAAACAAGCTATCTCCGTCCAAACTGCAAAAAAAAAAGGGTAGAAGGGGGCAAAAACAGCGAGAAAGCAATTGGTAAAGATTTCTTGTGTAGAGCATTTTCTGTGTTTGTACTATATCTTGTTATGCAAGCCGTTCATACTAGGATGATTGATACTCAGGTTTTTGGATTGTTGTTGTTGTACATGTAATGCTGCCTTTTTTTGCTCCTGCAAGCCCTCTGCTAGGCATAGTGTTTCTTTGTTGAATTGATCCACACACAAAATTATTCCTGGGGTTTGCTATTTTCTCGAAGAATCTTGACAACTCGTGGAGGAGAAAACCAATCGGGAATTTCTTCTCCAGTCTTGAGCATCCGACGAACATCGGTCCCACTAATTTTGAGAGGTTTAACGCCCTCGGGAACAGCGGATCGGGGAAAGTACTTCTTTTCCTCTTCAATATATACCATTTCCTCAAATGGAACGGGTTCGATACCCACTTCCTCCTTGTGTGCTTCCAGGAAGTCCCTCGCTTCATAAGGACCATATATATCTTCCCCGGTAGAGTCTGATCCAGGACCAGCGTGGTCACGTCCAATGATAAAATGGGTGCATCCGTGATTCTTGCGGATCAGAGCATGAAGCATGGCCTCGCGAGGTCCCCCCATACGCATAGCCAACGGCAACGTATTCAACAAAACATGGTTTTCGGGGTATTCGTTGAGGACGGCATGGTAACACTTCATGCGGGTATCGTACGGAATATCACCAGGCTTGGTGGGTCCGACAACAGGGTTCAAAAAGAGCTGAACAAAAAAATCAAATGGAACGAGAAAATTAAAAATTCAAATATTGCCAAACAATAGCCTCGTCATCATTTATTTGTGGACCAACAACAAAAGCAAAGACATACCTTGGCACCGATACGCTCCGCGGCTAACTTTGTCAGTTCAATGTGGGCAAAATGCATGGGATTTCGGGTCTGGAAGGCAACAACCTTGTCCCAATTGTTATCCTGAAAGAATTGCTTGACTTCCTTGGGAGTGCGTCTCAAATCCTTGTAGTCTTCGTACTCGGGAAGACTAAGGACCTCGACACGTCCACCAACGTAGTATTCTTTCACGTTGGTGTTAATGTTGATAATTTCACAGTGATCCTTGTTGCCACCGTAGACCAGATCTCCCTCCATCTTCTTATCGGGCTTGTAGATTTGTTCTACGTGCAAGATGCCACGTTCGGTACCGTTGGCATCGGTAATTAAGAGTTTTCCATCGTTGGACTCCAAATGGATCTTGGTAGCCTCGTCGATATCCATGACGATAGGAATGGGCCACAGTGCACCATTGGTAAGACGGTAATTGGTACAGACGTTTTCGTATTCCGCTTGTCCCATAAATCCATTCAGTGGATCGAATCCTCCATTGGCAATCAATTCAAAATCGCACAATTGACGAGGAGAAGCAGCCACGGTTGTGTACTTGGCATTGGGATCCAAACCACCACCAGCAGCAGCAGCAGCAGCAGATCCAGTGGTAGTAAAATCGGAATCCGAATCGTAAGATTCGGCCATGGATGAAAACTTTTGATTGTTTCTGGATAAAATTCCTCGAACTGCCGTCGTTGTTGTGGTAGTGGTTGTGGCAGTTTCTTTGGCAGTCGCCGAAGCAAACATGCGTTTATTAGCAGCAACGGCAGGCCTCAAGATGCGAACGACTGAATGAAAGTTCATCATTCTGAAAAAGAATATAATATAATAGATAAATTAAAATTTAAAATTGTGAAAAAGATAAAAACAAAAACGAAAAAAGAGAGCGCTGTTGCCTCGCTTGATAATAATAATGTTTTGTGCAATTTTGTAGTGAGGTCCTCGAAAATTATGAGTATTAATTACTATGGCATTTGTTTGTTGGCTGATGATTGATCCTTCTGTAATAAATAAATACGTAATTAGTGGCGCACAATCAAAAAAATATACTCCCACGTACGAATCTTGTACAACAGTACCTGGTACTACAATGTGACAGTGTAATTCATATTCAACCATCTCTTCAGCAGCATCCAGGAAAATCCACATCACCACGGCAGCATGGTATGATGATGGATGACACCTAATTTTAATAAATAACTTGAGCAATTTCACCTGAAAAAGATATGCGACTTGAAAATGCACGATCTGAAAGCCAGACCTCTCAATCCAAATATATGTCTTCCATATCTTTTATTATGTCTTGGAGTGCCAGGTTCGAACGTCGAATCGCAAAGTAGGATCAACAATACCGGTACTGATGATTGTGAAAACGTTAACCCTTAAACTGCAGTATTACCATTGGTTATTAAGAAGTCATGAAGTGAAAGATCTCGAGTCCGTGTATTTGCATTCGAGCCTTGTTTTGGGCGTATTATTCATGTATGGATAGTCAAAATGTGCTTGTTTGGTTGGTTGGTTAGTTGGTTGGTTAGTTGGTTGGTTGGTTGGTTGGTTTATTTTTGAATAGTTTTTTGTGTTGTTCTGGTGTTCTTGTTGTTGTAGCGTATTGCACGAAAGAAAAGACTATTAATGGACGGAGTAGCTTACTCAGTAGTCTACTGTAGTTACTGGCTGGCTGCCTTCGCTGCCTTTTTGTTGTTGTTGCTGTGTGCAGCCTTGCATTCACTACAAAAAGTCAGCTTGATGACGAATCATAAAGCTGGCTGACAACCAACAGTACCTCCTGCACACTGTGTGTGCGATGTTTGAAAAACTACTATTTTTTGCAACCCGTTACCAGGTACTAGTATGCAACCTGTAATGACCACTTGCCTTGTACATTTAAAAGTTTCCAATCGGGCCTTGTTGCTGCCTACAGAGCTGCGCCTATTTTTTTACTTCCGCAAGTAGTCGAGTACCAGTAGTAGTAGTGTTCTCGTTCTTTTGCTGCTACAACACGGCAAAGAGGTGAATACCTGCTCTACTACTAGCTACTGTACCTGGTAGTAGGTCTACTAATTGTGGGTCTACTATTCAATGACATTTTCTATTTCTAACTCTAATGAGAAATTGATGATTGGGTTCGGGTTGCGCTCCTTCCGGTCTTTCTTTCTCCTTTTCTGAGCCACGAAAAACATTCCAACGAGGACTTCCTCTACAAGACTGCTTTGATTGCTGCGTGCTGCCACCACCGCAAGAGACCCTAATCCAGGTCTACCACTACTACAACCACCAATTTAGTAGCTACTAGGAGTAGCGAGAGGTAGTGTAGACAGTCGCAGTTCTCGTAGAACAAAGAATATCTTTCTTGTTAATCGACAAAAGATTCATTCAATTCGCCACGCACTCCACAACATTATTATACCATGGGATGGCATACGACAATGCGTCGGGCCAAGGCCAAACATCGTCCCGACTTGGATGACTGGGAATGTGACGGTTTGTTTGAAGTCTTTCCTTCCTTCGTAAATGGTCTTTCGGAAGACTATGAAGCCTTTATTCCGTCTCAACAGCACAACCAAAGCTGTAGTAGTCCTACTACCAGTGGCACTACAACTACAGGTGCCAATAGAAATAGCACTAGCACTAGCAATGCAACGACAATCAATGAAATTCCTGAAGACATTCCGGTTGTTATCGATGCCACTACGTTGACTGTTTCGCAGTTTGCTCGGGACTACGAAAGCCACAGGGTACCCGCAGTGATTCGCAACATTCCGAATGGTCACGACGGAGGTGTTACGGAAGCAGCAGAACCTTGGCCTGCATTGGACCGGTGGAGCTTTTGGCACTTGGAACGAGATCCCGAATTGCGAGAACGAGCCTTCAAGTGCGGTGAAGACGACGATGGAAATTCCATCAAAATCAAGCTAAAGCACTTTTTTAGGTACTTGCAGAACAATCACGATGATTCGCCACTCTATATTTTCGATTCGGCGTTTGAAGATGACAAAGTCTCCAAGAAATTGTTGCGTACGTTTTTTGTTTCTTTTCAAGTAATACGAAATTTGACAGTTGTTGTTTATTCTTGTTAAGCAAAGAATCATAAGGACGAAACTCACATTGTTCTTCATTACCACCACACCACCACCACCCCAGGCGACTACAAGGTACCATCATATTTTAGAGAAGATCTGTTTCGGTTGTGCAGTGAAAGTCGAAGACCTCCCTACCGTTGGTTTCTCGTAGGACCCGAACGATCTGGAACCTCGGTACATATCGATCCTCTTGCTACCAGTGCCTGGAACACGCTCATTCACGGACAAAAGCGCTGGGTCCTCTTTCCGCCTCATGTTCCGAAAAGTATCGTCAAGGGAAAAGATTTAATTCGGGACGATGAAGACGATGAACCCATTCATTATTTCATGTACATTCTACCGAGGATCAAACGCAAGGCCGCCGCCGCGTGCTTTGGTAGTGCCACGCCCAGCAACAGTGATTACAAAGACTTTGCCTGTTATGAATTTACCCAAAATCCCGGCGAAACCGTCTTTGTTCCCAATGGTTGGTGGCATGCTGTACTCAATTTGACGCACACCGTGGGCATTACCCAAAACTTTTGTTCGGCTCGCAACTTTGATGAGGTTTGGATGAAAACACGAACGGGACGCAAACGATTGGCGTGGAAGTGGTTGTGCCAGTTGGAGCAGCGGTACCCACATTTAGCGAAGCGGGCCAAAGCGTTGAATCAACGCGACAAATTCATCATGAAGTACGATCCTGTTGTAATGGAATACGTACGGAAAGCGACTAAAATCAACATGTACGACAAACGGCGCAAGAACAGCTTGAGCAGCGACGATGATGACGATGACGATGATGATGAAGAGGAAGAGGAAGAAGAGCGCAAGGAAGGCGAGGAAAAGGATGGTGACAATAGTTTGGGCAGTCATCGGCGTCCGTCCAAGTGTGCTCGACAACCGAAACCACTATCACCACCTTTAGCTACCAATATCAGATTACCCTCGTATCACTCAACTATCAAGGCCCCAGAAGTGACCCAATTGGATCGTTCTTGGAAACGGACTCGTGAGATGGGAACTGGAAGTACTCCTGTAACTCCTCCTTCATGATCGATTGGGCCTACATGTATGACACGGAAAAATGAATATGAAAAACAAATCATGACGGGGTGCCATGATTCAAAGTGATTGAATGTGAGTTTTTATGTAATCGAGGTGTTCCAGTAGGCAACGAACACCAATTTAGCTACTATAAATATATTGCTACCAAGTTTGTAAAGAGGTTGAGATTGACTGTTGAATGGATGAAGCTTCACGCGTGCAATAACGACTTTAGTGTTTGAACCCTTGCAGAACACTCTTTCATGCTCAGCCAAGAACAGCTGAGTCTTACAATACTTGTCTGGTCGAGCGGTGCAAAGAATGGCAATTCCCAGATTCTCTCTGTGCGACTGTATCATCTTGTACGTTGAAGTAATGCGGTCGCGAAGGTGTGCAGGTGTGAGTTGCCAGGTTCCCATCGTAGCAATCTTTGCCATACCTTTCGTCCCTTTTTGAAATCATCTTCAGAATAACTTTGGCTTAGAAATTTGAGCGAGCCTCATTGTTAGTGTGTGGCTTGGTGGTTGCTATTGCGTCCCAGCAACAAACGCCATTCTGTGAAATAGAAAGGGCGCAACCAAATGCCAAGAGATGACATACATTTCGCTGGCTTTTCTTCGGTTGTGCAGTCATGAACGACAATCTTGGATAAAAGAGACAGATCTGCAGGCAACGACAAATCGTAAAAGGTTCTTGCTTTCATGACAATAGGAATATGCGTGAAGTAAAATGGTTGATAAGAATTCAACCTGCGCTACCTACATGGATAGGATGTGAATGCATTTCTTGGAACTCGAAGCTTTGCAGTCCACCCAGATAGGCGGCTCCCCCTTGACAAAGACTGCCCCCAATTGTCGCAGAAAAAGTCTCGTCTCTTCCATGTCATGGAAACAGAGCGTCTCGCGAAAATGCTCTACACAAATGGTAGGTCGATATGCGGCAATGATGCGTTCGTAAGCTTTTTCGCGCATTCGTTTGACCAAAAAGTCCATCAAATACGCTGACATGTGAGGAGCGGCTTCGTACAATCGAAAGAAGGCACGATAATCGTTGTGGATGACACTCTTGACAACTTGCAGACTGTGGCGACTGCTTTTGGACAAGGAGGATGACGAGGATGACGACGAGGAAGACATAAAGCTGCTTCCATCACCATCTTGGTTGCGAATAATCTCTCGGACCCGAATCAGAGCCTTGGACAAATCTTCCCACGAATTTTGGACCAAGGAATAAATGACATGGTAGGCACGAAATTCATCAGAATGTTCCTCTGATTGCACCAGTGGCTCAACCGTGCGGTCGCTATCATTGTCGGTATCCGTGGCTGCCATTCCCATGGGGTCCAATCCGGCATCCTCTGGTTCGACGCCTGACGTTGTCAAGTACCGGATCATCGTCTGACACTGATTAAATTCTGGTAAATCACCATGTTCCAACAAGATGCGAGCGTGCGTTTCGTAGACATCCAGAACGAATTTATTGCGAAGTCGCTGGACAGTAATGTCTTGCCTCACACTCTTGAGCTGCTCGTTGGCCCATTCAAAGTCTTCTTCCTGGAAATATTTGCTCTTAATATGCGCCAGAGATTGAATTAGAACTGACATGGGTCGAACATTTTCTGGTTTGACATAGGTTGTCAAGCGGAGATAGGGTTTTTCTAGATCTTGGAGGGTTCCTACCACTTGTCCTTTTTGTTTTTGTTGCTGCGGCTGGTTGCTATTATCCGTTGGTTTATCCTTGCGCCCCGAGGAAAGCGCTTTCGACAGAAAGTCTGGTTCTGCGGGATTCTTGACAGAATTGTCCTTATAAGCAAAACTGGATAAGGCACTCGCGGGTTTGGCTTGGGGAACGTTGTTAGATCGATGGGGACCTTTATCGAACCGGTTCTGAAAACAAAAAACGAAATGGATTGAAATGAAAAATAAAATAAAAAATGAGATGAGGATTTGGCGCGGCAGAAATGCCACTCAACAATACGCACAAGGTAAGCACCAGAGATGTCATACTTTTCGACGAAGACGACGAAGCCGTTCCTCGGGTGTTTCGGAAATGCTAAAGTTTGGTCCTTCGGGTCCCTTTAAAATTGGTCCAGGTTTCTGAGTGCAAGTAACTTTGGCTCGCTTAACCCCTTCCAAACCAAGATCTTCCGTGTACAACGACGAAATTTGAAAATTTCCCTTTTGAGAGGACACCAACGTAGGCTGCTGCTCCTTTCGTTTCTTGGATTTACCAGAGGAGTTGTGGTTGTTGTGTTGATGATTTTGAATGCTTTTGTTGTCCCCCTTCTTCTTGTGCCTTCGCGATGGCTGTACTGTCGATACCATGGCGCTTCTTAGGGGTGTTGGAAAATGCTCGGCTTCTTGCTGCAAACGTTGCGTTTGATTGTGCTGTTTGTTACTCCTGTGATAAATGGATAAATCACTTCTAAGTTTTGTCTGGTAGACTACTAATGAATAATACATTAAGGAGTTTTCCTTGCTGACTTCTCAATAAAAATCAAAACGCCTAAAAAGTCTGAAGGCGCCGAACCAAAGCGAAACGAAGTGATGCGGTTCGAGTATATTGCGATCTTTTAGACTGTCACGAGTCACGAGTTCTCACGATTCCATTAGAGTCATAGTGTACTACTCGAGTAATGAATACTGTAGTAGTTGGCAGTTGTCTACTCCGAGCACTTTGTTTTGCACGCGCTTACCAAAAGCGAATACTGGTATCACCTCTAGTAGTAGCGAGGCGTCAAAACGACGGTTCAAAGCTGTTGTGGGAGTAATGTACTACAGTTTGGCTAACTTGCTTGTGGTAGTCACAAACATAATCTTTTCTGTTGTTTGGTTAGGAGAGATAACTATGACACCATTAAGGGAAACTCCTACAATAATCTCCCATTATGTGAGTTTGAAAGAATGGGTTAAGAGTCCGTGAACTGAGGCAGCTGCAGGCTGCGCAGAGCAAAAACATGCATACTTTTTAATTATATAGTAAAGAATAGCTCAGCTCTATTATTTTAATGTCAATTATTATTGTTTCTTACGAGACGATCGCTTTGGTTCTTGAAATCCGGTGCTACTGCTGGACAATGATTTTTGAAATCGATACAGCAGAACGGTATCCAATTGACGAATTTGCAAGTCTTGCCAAGATGCCTTGTTAGAAGAATAGTGCCTTGGTTGCAAAGGCAACAATTTGGGCAACAAAAATTCGGGTCTGGAAAAGGAAAAGACCACAAAGATACCACCCGGTTTTAGTACTCTTAAAACACTTTTGGAAATATCTTGTATTTGTTCGTACTCGTCAGCACAAAAGAGAGCATCCAGCAATCCTTTGTCTATGGTCGCTTCAATCGTATCATTGCGAATGGAAGATAAATGAGTCGCATCTTCGTGTAGGAATTGCATCTTAAACTCTCTTCCTTCTCCTTGGTAATGGTTGGTGCTGGTGCTGGTGCTGGTGCGTCGTGCCACCAAGTCGAGCGCCGTTTTCGCAATGTCCACTTGAATGAGAGGTCCTCTCCATTGATACACTCGTTGCTGTTGTTCAGTAGAGGAAGTAGAAGTGTTGACATCATCAGTGAAACTATCAGACGGTGGATAGACCATTTCTTCTCCCATTTTCGAGTTGCCACAACCCAGCATGAGAATGGGTTCCTTTTTCATTTCAGATTGGTTGTTCACTGATTTATCATTCACAACCGGATAAACACCCAACGTTTCTCCAAAGGTGGTAGATATTACGGTATCGTCGTCCAAAGTAGTACTGGTCGATGCGTACTCTTCCATCATTGTCGAGGAATACTGTCGTTCAATCGTTACGGGTCGGTATTTGTATTCTAATACATCTTGTAATGCAACATTTCCCCATTCAAACGAATCATCAAATTCGTGAGATGTATTGGTAATAGCTGTATCCATTTTGTTGTACACATTGTCCCAAAACATAGTACTACCGTAGGGTGGTACAGGCATTTTGAATGTACCTGCCACCATTCGTTTCATCCTGTCAATCACGTAACGACCTCGAAGTGACATTTTTATTAGTTTTTTTTGTCTCTCTCTCTCTCTCTTGGTATATTGTCTACTATAGTAGCAGTAATCTCTATTTGATCGATCGTTTTATGGTTTTAGAAAACTTTGGTTGTCTGAAATGCAGACGTCCTACGTCCTACAAATTAATAAAGAAAATAGGACTATCTTGTGTGCAGTGTGTTGACCGCTTTTGTTTATCATCATGGGTCGGAGATCGGAGGTTTCAGATGTGCAATATGTCGGATAAAAAAATACAGTAATGATGATGAATTGAATCACGAGCTGAGTCTTGTAATATAAGTAGATGCACACTTACTTTAAAAGGTAGGCAGGCGTTCAACTCACTCCAAGCCGCTCACTTCACACCGAACAGACAGCAATGCAATCGGCAAATGACGACAACAACAACAAAAATACAGTAATCGAGGTGTCCGAAAGATACATACACTTAATAACTCTTGTAAAGTAGTAGCAGTGACCTTCTCCTGCTACAGCATAACTAACTTGTGGTGAACCATTACATTACTACTCCGTATCCATTAGTAGATAGCATTTTATTCTGCTTTATAGTTTTCGGTGCAAACCAAGGAGGAGATCTTTTATTAACTAAACACAACAACATTTTAAATCAATAACAGCAAAACACATACATACGTACATACACAAACATCACCAGCAAATAATAATAACACACACACACACACACAGACACACACAACAATTAATATAATCATGTCAGAATCTGCTGCTCGTGCACAGCGTGCCACTGCCCTCGAAGAAAAGCGAAAGAGGCTCGAAGAAATGAGAGCTCGTCGAGAACAACGAGGGGCTGAATCAGCGGCATCTTCTGCTAGAGCTTCTGCAACGCGAGGCAATTTGGATGAATACATTGATGATTTATTGGGTAGCAGTGGTCCAGATCCAACTGCCGCGACTGCGACTGCGACTGCGGATACCGTCCAGGCTTCTGCTTCGTCAGATGCTCCAGAGTTGGTAGCAGAAACAGATACTGCTGTTGGTGCACAACCACAAACTGTTGGAGACGCCAATACTAACAACAACAACAACAACAACAACGTCATTGCTGTAGCGGCGCCAGCTCCACCCGTCAAGACAGTAGAAACATTTACCATTGCTACTCAAACGGATCCAGAAGACTTTCCGGAACAACCAGATGGACAAACAGACGAAGGACATGGTGGTGGTGTTAATGAGGAGGAGGAAGAAGAAGAAGAGGAGGATAGGCAACTGGAAGACGGAGACGGTACTAAATATAAAAGTACGAGCGACAAGGCCAACCGACCAGACGACGGTCCCGATCCCAAGATACTTTCGCCGGAAGAACTGGAAGCTGAAATTCGTTCGAAACCATTTTCAGAATTTTTAAATACGGCTTCCAAAAAGGTAGAACGTGTTTTGGGAACGCCCCAATTGGCCAATTTGCTGGTGGATTATGTTGGTGAAATGGATGGTGTGAAACGGAATGAAAAGGTATCGGACGGGTCCGTCTTTTTGGCATCTCGACAAGTCTTTGAATGTCCCAAGTGGACAGCCCATCGGGACGTGACGGATCTGCACTGGTCGCCATTGCACCGAGAATTGATGCTCAGTACCTACGATATGCCCATGTCCATGAATACATCCGGACAATTGTCCAAAGGATCGGCAGCAGTGTCGGCGGTATCTCCCAATGATACCAGCTCGGCGTCTCTAACACCTCGGAGTGGAGATTTACAATCCGATGGTCTGGCATTAATTTGGAGCTTGGCCATGCCAGGACGACCCGAACACATCTTCACGTGTGGCAGCCCAGTCCTGACGGGACGATTTCATCCGACCGAAACACCCTTGGTTATTGGAGGATGTCAAAGTGGACAACTCGTTGTGTGGGATATTCGAGCTGGTCGGCTTCCCGTACAACGATCCAGTTTGACCAGTTTTAGCAGTAGTGGCAGTGGAGACGGAAACAACAATAAAGGCCATTCTCATCCAATCTGCTCTATGGAGTTTATCGAAGGAGGTGTACGTATTCATTGTCGTCTTTGTGCTTGTCTTTTTGTTGGTAATGAAACGATTGTTTGTTTTTCCTCACCTCTTCTTGAATGCAGTCTGGCTTGGTCACAGCTTCTACGGATGGAAAGATTAATTTCTGGTCCATTGCTAATCTCCGTGACCCTGCAGAATCTTTGCAAATTGGTGGTGATAGTGCCTCCTGCTGTACCGTTGCCCCGGAAAGTGAATCGCTACTGTTTGGTGATGGAAATGGAGGCTTGCATGCCATTCAATCAGCTTCGTCTTCCACGCAAGGACAGCGATCGGCTCGTAGGACGGTACGAAAATTCGATGTCACGAATATGGATCCCAGTACTCCTGTTACCAAAGCCAGTACCACTGGTGGAGGAGTCGATGATGGCGAAAAGACGGCTGTGTCGGGCCATTTTGGTATGATAACTTCGGTGAGTGCCAAAACTATTCCACAGGGCGCCTCGACGCGATCAGCGGGTCTATCGAAAGGTTTTTTGCGTGGCTCGGGAGGTCTGGTTCTGACCGCTGGAGTGGACTGGTCTGTCAAGTTGTGGGCCCCCGCTTATAACGACCAACCGCTGTTGAGTTGGGTCAGCAACTCTTACGACTACATGTCCGATGTTCAATGGTATGTAATACTGTACTTGGGTTGTGAATGATTTTGAAGATTGACATTGTAGCAATTTCTACTACTGTAGAAGGCACCTAACCCCCCCCCCCCCCCCTTTTTTTGCCGTCAATTTGAATTTGAATTGTTAGGAGTCCTACCCATCCTACTCTCTTTGCGACAGCTTCCAGTACTGGCAGCGTAGGTCTTTGGAATCTTGCGTCCTCCTTGGAGGAGCCCATGACAGGTTTAGATGGTATTGTTGTCGAAGCCGATGCTGCCATGACTGGACAACGAGGACTTAACAAACTCAAGTGGTCGACCGATGGAAGACGCATGGTAGTGGCGGCAGGTGATCGCGTCCACGTCTTGAGTTTGTCAGAAGATGTCGTACGTCAAAAGGGCGATGAAGATGCCCGTGTCATGAGTCACTTAGTGGCCCGGGGATTGTTGGAACGAGAGTAAAAATAATTGTACTGCGCGCACAAAACAAGAGTCATTATTTTGTTGCCAATGAACAGTGCCGAATTATTTTTTAAAGAAATCCTAAACAAGCCAGCCATTATAGAATCCACGTTGAAGAAGTATTAAAAAAAAATTGCGTTGTACTACTTGTATTGCAGATTGCAGTATAACTTCTTTCCAACTCGATAATGATAGATGGAACAAAGTTGAATTAAAATCTTACCATACTCTCTTCATAATCTGCTGCTAACTTGGCGGCCCGTTCTTCGTACTCTGATAGTAGTTGCGCCGCATCTTTTCCAGCATCTTCATCTTCCTTTTGTTGTGCTTCGCTGGCTTCGGTCGCTATAGCAGCGGCGACGTTGGATTGTTCCAATCGTGTAGACAAGAAAAATGGAATATCCTGTGCATTGGCTGTGCTTTGTTTTGGTAGATAGCAAAAATGTTCCATTACATCTTCAATATTCCGATCCATCGTTGCTGCTTGATTCTGTTTATTTGTGTGTGAGAGAGAGAGGCGTGTTGTGTGTGTACAGCATAAAATGAGTGACGACGCAAAGGATGCAACAAAACAAAGAGTGCATTTCAATACTGTGCATTTCAATACTGTTTTCAGTAGACTCAAACAATCAAACAATCAACGCACCATGGCAGCATTCAAACGTCCCAACATGGTTGGCCAATCTTCGCCGCGAGGATCACGAAGTTTGTAATCCCAATCCAGCAGATTTTTACGGAGAATCGTAGCTTGACGGATGAACACTTTTTGTTGCTCCGTATTTCGGCCACTACCACGAGCTGACGATGATGGATTGCCGGAAGTAGAAGATGATAAAGCGTTCATTGTATATGGGGCATATAGTTTAAGTTCGGGTATTTGCAGAAAAGTAACGAGATGTGGGGGCCAGTGAAAAAGGTGTACTTGGGTGTACTTTTTTGGTGTACCAGTGAAAAAGGTGTACTAATTCTAACCCTAAACGGTGAAAAAGGTGTACTTTTTTTCTTTAACCAAAATAAAATG
>Ga0100391_1001155_pt1 | contig 29748 bp, 19 predicted proteins | sample CryGeymeta201515_FD_81541 | JGI IMG/M metagenome (GOLD analysis project Ga0100391, IMG submission 81541) | Groundwater microbial communities from Crystal Geyser aquifers in Utah, USA - Crystal Geyser metaG 2015-15 | ecosystem: Environmental > Aquatic > Deep subsurface > Groundwater | place: USA... | reverse complement strand
TTGGTTGTTGTTTTTGGTTGTGGTGTTTGTTGCGTTATTGGTCTTCAATGTTACCTTTTTGGGCGTACCCTTCTTCGCCATTTCTGTCGCGGTCGTTGTCGTCAATTGTGTAGTGCTTGATGCGTTTTCTGCGCTGGAACAAGGGGGCATTATGATGTACTATGAAATTAATCTGCTGGTGATAGCTGTAGCTTCGATCTCGTCTGATCAGTGTTTGTTGTGTGTAGCGGGATGTGTTGTTTTTAGTAGTTCTTGTGATAGATAAAACTTGGGTGGAGAAGATATCTGGAGTAGGAAGTCAGTTATTAACCTATGAAATTGGGACGAACCTCTTCAGACTTCAAGAGTCTCGCTTTTTTCCTTGATTGGTAAACCACAGAGGTACTGATGACCTTGACACTCTAGAGTAGAGATTGAATTCTTTGATGTCGAACCTCCCGTCTCACTGTCGCGACGAAGCCAAAATAATGATAATAAATAAATATACCCGGCCGATATTGCCGTACTCGTCCGTTGAATTCTTTGTAATTAGAGGATTGGCGACAGGAAAGTGTTAGCTGGCCAGCAGCAGAAATTCGGAATGACGCAACCTTAAACAAGCTTCTACCCTGGAATATAATAATCAAGAAAGTATGTATGGATTTGAATTTCGTGGGTACACACTACACTCTCATCTCATTCGTATTACATACCAGAAATCCAGAAGAGCAATTTTCAATCTGAAAAGTCCACCAAACATAACAAAATATTAATACCTCACGTGTGCTACTACGAATAGGACCTAACTAAAAATCGTAAATACATTTTTATTTCATTTCAACAAAGGACTGACCGTCTTGTCTGGAGTGCGGACCCGGATGAAAACACTACTACCAGGTAGGTGCGAGGTACTTCTTGACTACGGTATACGGAGTGGTACTAATGATGATATTCTCCCCCTCAGTCTCATTATTGTCGTCACTCTGGAAGAATGTCATTGGCAGCCCGCCGTACGTGCGTTTGCTGTTGCATTTTTTACGCCCAGGAAGGACAGGGACGTCTTGGGTGCCCTTTCCTGCGAAGCCCGTACTACTACGGCTACTAATAAGTTCAGTCAGTTACAGTAGTTACCCTGGTACCAGGTATGGAGAGCAGTCATGAGTCATGAGGAGTAGTACTGCTGGTACGTACAGTACCAGTTACTGGCTGATGTAATGTGTGCTCCAGTCGTACTACTACTACTACTACTACTACTACTACTTGGTACATTCCCCGTCTTGAATTTCAATCTCGCTCGCGATTGAATTTCCTATGAAATCCAATTAAAGATTGGATATCAGCCTCTCATTATCATTCATCATTAAGAATCCATCACCGCAAACCGAAACGATTGAGCTGCCATCAAAAGCCATCCAAAACAATAATAATGATAGAAAAAGAGAACTAATGCGAAGGAGGCAATCACCAAAGTGGAAGCCTCAGCAGGTGTTTTATCATACACATAAAAGCCACTGCTCAAGTGTAGAAAACGGACAAATCGCCGCAACATGACAATACCACTGCTAGGGTCCGATATTAATCATCCATCGATAAGAGATTTTTCTTACGGTACTGTGACGATTAACAACAACGACGAGGAAAATGGCAGCGCCGACGAACGTGGCAGCAGCAGCAATGGCCGCCCGACAACTATTCAAGAGACCATCCAGGAATTGAGTTTTTATCTGGGACCGGGATTTTTAATTTCGGTAGCCTACATGGATCCGGGAAATTGGGCCACCAACATTTCCGGTGGCGCCACGTACAGTACCGCCCTGCTTTGGGTTATTGTATTGGCATCGCTAATGGCCATGGGCATTCAAGTCGTAGCGGCGAAGCTAGGAATTGCTACGGGCAGAGATGTGGCTCAACTATGTCGCGAAAGTTTGCCCCGACATGTGGTCTACATCCTTTGGATTGCAGCTGAATTGGCCATGATTGCAACCGACATGGCCGAAATTATTGGCGCAGCCCTGGGATTTCAACTCATGTGCAACTATCCCTTGTGGGTGGGAGCACTGATGGCAGGAACTCTAAGTTTTGCCTTGTTAGGGGTTCGAAGCGCCTTCACCAGTGGCTATCGCGTTATCGAATTTGTTATCATGGCTCTGGTGGCCATTATTTCGTTGGTCTTTGTCATTGAACTCTTCATTGCCAAGCCCAGCATTCCCATGGTGGTCGAGGGACTCATACCGACCATTCCGGACACGCAGGCTCTGTACATTGCCATTGGTATTTTGGGAGCCACAGTCATGCCACATTCGGTCTATCTACATCCCGATATTGTACAAGATAGAAGGAAACTGCTGATACATAAACATGGTCACGACCATGGTGAACACGTGCATCGATTGCATTTGCAATTTGAAACGGCAGATACTGTCCTGGCACTAACGGGTGCTATGTTTGTCAATGGTGCTATGCTCGTAGTGGCCGCTGCAGCACTAACCGGAACAGGCATTGATACACTTGAAGATGCCTATGTAACGGTGGAAGGTGTCTTTGGTAAACATGCTAGTATTCTCTTTGGAATTGCACTGATTGCAGCTGGATTATCTTCGTCACTAGTGGCTACCATGGCAGGGCAGACGGTTATGGATGGCTTTTTGAATTGGAGTGTGAATGTATGGATCCGAAGGTCTGTCACGCTCGTGCCCAGTCTGATTATTGTCATGATAGGTTTGGACCCAACCAAAGTCTTACTCGCGAGCCAGGTGGCCCTTTCCTTTGAGCTACCATTCGTCTTGATACCGTTGCTCTATTTCACATGCCAACGAGATCTTATGGGCGGCTTTGTCAACCATCCCATCACTACTGCTTTGATGGGAACCATTGTTGGCATCATTATTGTGTTGAACGCATGGCTACTAGTAGCCCTTGCCCAGGGAAAAGGATAGTTTCATAATCTTATGCAGGTGTCACAATGTGTCACAATTACGTTGTTCATTGGTTCGATACCAACTACCAGTCTGAGATTCTAGTGAAGACCGCCTTCCTTCAATAGTTAGCTAGTACATTACCTCAGTTGCGGAGTGTACCAATGATTTCCGATCTCTTGTTCCGGTTGTCGAACATTCTGCCCATCAGAATCCCTGAACTGAATGAATTTTCTTCTCGAGCCAAGACAAGCGTATGAGCCGCAACTGTTGTCTGCGCGAAAACAAACGTCATTTCACTGCTATTTCCGTTTCATTCTGCACAACAGCCATGGCTTCCTGGACATCGACAGGTGCAATCAAATCAAACCATTGATAGATGGAAGCATGTGCTGTTTCCATCAACTCTACAATGTCGGCAGTGGCCATTATTTTTTTGTCTGCTGCCTGCTTTAGCTGAAAGTCTAGTTCCGCACCCACATCTTCCCATGCCGTCAAGAATTCATTCCGCAACAAGTCCCGAACGTCCAAATCGGCAGCAATAACGGCCGCCAATGATGGCAATGCATTGTTACGAATCATCCGCTTCCTGTCTTCTGATGATGCCGTCAAGAGATAGGCACTGCCATCAAATTCGAGCTGATTGGAGTAAAAATTAAATGCCGCTCGGACGAAATCGTCTTGTTCACGTTTCGATTCGGCGTACTTGAGCATACTCCATTGTCGTTCGACATCGGCCTGATTGAGCATGGCTGATATACGATCAGGCACAGAAAGACCTTTGCGATTGGCTTGGTATTGCTGTTTATTGGCGGACGATACACCTGTCGTAAATTGCGTTACAATTGGGGACGACGATCCTTGTCCTCCCACTTTGGATGACGGCTGTTCACTCCGAAAGAGAGCTGGTTTGGAAACGGACGTCCAGAGTCGTTTCATTTCTTCCAGCGTCTGGAAGACACTTTGGTTCTTGTTATTCTCGGAAAGTTTGGTGGATAAGCCATACATCTGGTCTACCACCAGCTTTAACCGCGTGACTGGGAGAAGGGCACTTGTAGGAGCAAATGGTCTTCCTCCACTTGGACTTTTGAAAGCATAGCTTGCTGCGCCTTCAGCAGCAGCAGCATGACAGGGATCTGCAGGAATAATGAGAGGTAGAGCAGATAGGGCTAATATTTTGACAGCAACAGATCTCCTGTTTATTTGGTCGTTTAGTTTGATGTTGAGATATTTTCTTTTCGCTTTTCCTTCAATCAGAAGCGATAGCGCAGAAGTTTTAGCTAACAAGGAGAGCACAACAACGTCCAACAGAAGGTAGAGGATAAATGCACTTGTCAAACCTCTGGAAAACGCTAATACTGACAGCACCATGTGTGTAACTCTCACCGTTTATGTGAGCATGTGCTGTTGCTATTGCCTTTCTGCTTATTTGATTGTTGATGGAATCCACTTGAAATTTTTGTACACTACAAACTACAACTATAAACTAAAAAAAAAAATTTGGACATCTAATTTACGGGGATCACAACTATGGCGCCCGCAGGGCGCCAAGGTCACCCGAAGGCAACCATTGGCACCCCGAAGGGTGACATAGTTGATCACAACCGGACCACACCCTCCATGGAAACTACAACTATAAACTAACTACTGTACTACAGTAGCTACAAGCTTGGCCGAGTTTGTTATAATATTATTAGTATTATTATGTTGTAGAGTAGTCTAGTACTCCGAGTACTGTAGTTACTAGTCAAAAAATGCTTGAAGATTTTGACCAGCGGACAAATTTTGACCAAAATATTAACACGTCTTATTTGTCTGGGAAAAGCTTTTGGTGTACTGTAGAATCACAACAACAACAACATGATCTTTTTCCTTTTCCTGGTGTTGCTTCTCATACCGGTACCCTGTGTGCGTCATATCTTTTCTGGCAGCAACCGCAAACCAAAACAGTAGTACCAGGTACCACGTAGTACTAGACTAGTACTAGTATGCTGAGAACCCTCCAGCTATTCCGATGACTAGCTACGTAGCTAACGAGTAGTACTGGTACTGGTAGACTGGTGTTTCTTCTCTAATAAATAGAGGACGGTGTCTACTCGAAATAATAAGAAATACTCGGAGTAATAATAATTAAGGCAAGAAATAGGCCTACTTAGTACCAGGTAGACTACTAGGTGAGCACGCCGCACTAGCTAGACTACTATAGTCTACTCTATTGCTTTAAAGTACGAGCCAGTCGAAGAATTCAAAACAAACCAGTATCTAGTAGGTCTACTGGTATTAATGAAAGATCTTTTCTACCAGTACCTCTAGCTACGATACACTTACCAGAGCAACAAAGTGTTGGGGACACTTGAGTCTTGAGTCTGCACTGCTCATCTGTATGGCCTCTACCATTCATTTCAAGCCAAACACTTTGTATCATCTACCATCTATCCTACAGAAAAGGCATTTTTCATCAGTCATGGCATCAATAGACGTTTGCAACTTGACGCATGCCTCATCGTCTCGTGAATCCGCGTGTAATTCTGCTTCCTTGTCCGTGAATGGAGGAGCAGGAGCAGGCGGAATGGGAGGAGAGACCGTTAGTTGCGGCGACCGAATGGTGTTTTCATCAGCTGTGAATCAGGAGAAGGAGGAGGAAAGAAGCGTTCGTAGCAGTGCACAATGGTCGACAGGATCGCCACATCACCGAAAAAGAATTGGCAGCAAGGGATCAAACACAAGCTACTCCTTGCAATCCATCAAGAGCTTTGTACGGACGTCTAAAATTGCTAACGAGTTGACCATTAACAAATTGAGATTTTCGAAGCTGGAATTGTACGGAAGAGATGCCGAAAAGAAGGTGCTACTTGACTGCTTTTACCGTATGACAAGAGCCGACGGGACGACTAGTAGTGCACCCGGAAAAGATGGTCGGAAGCAGGAGAAACAACTTGATTCGCCAGCAGAGGACGTACGACATCATCAACAACGCCAGTTGCTCTTGATTTCGGGCTACTCGGGAGTTGGCAAGTCAGCTTTGGCCCGAGAGCTTCAGGCTCCCGTAGAGAAATGCCATGGCTTTTTCCTGACCGGAAAGTTTGATCTGAATCAACGGGGTGAACCGTACGCGGGAATCGTGACTGCTTGTCGTACCCTGTGCATGGCCATTCTAGATCTGCCAACTACCAGAAGTACCAGCACGACAGAAAATGATGACGATGATAGCTCAAAAACGCCTCCAGCTACGACGCGTCCTACCTTGGAAAAAGTCCAAAGATTAATTGCAGAGGAACTTGGCAGTGATGCTCAAATATTAACGGGGCTCATTCCCTTGTTGGGAGAGATTTTGGGACGCGACAACAACAACAACACCAATGAGGAAGGCAAAACAGCCAAGGTCGGAATCAGCGAGTTCCAGCATCAATTCAATTTTGCTTTTTGTCGCTTTTTGAAGGTAATCGGTTCCATTGCGCCGGTAGTGCTGGTCATGGTAAGTCGTCTACCGGTATTTCTTGCTCTTCCAGATACGATACAGTGCTGACAACATTACTTAATTTCGTTCTTCATAGGACGACATTCAATGGAGTGACGTAGCTTCCATGCATTTATTAGAGGTCCTCTTGAGCGATACCAGTATCAATTCCCTCATGGTCGTTGGCCTTTACAGAAGCAATGAAGTACATGAAGCACACTTGGTGAACAAGTGGATACGCGATATCGAAACTCTCAGTCAAGACAACGGCATTGAAATTAAAAAACTAGAGCTGCAAAACTTGGAAGAAACTCACGTCAATCAACTGCTGTCGGATCTATTGTCGACAGATCCACACATAACCGAAGGACTTTCCAAAATTGTTCACAAGAAAACTCTAGGCAATGTCTTTTTTGTCGTTCAATTTCTGCAAACCCTCAACGATGAAGAGCTCTTGGAATTCAACTTCGCAACGTACAAGTGGCTATGGAACGAGCAAGATGTCATCTCGCATACTTCCGCTACAACCAATGTGGTTGAGCTCATGCGGGCCAAGATGCAACGACTTCCGACAGCCACGAGGTATATTCTTCCTCTGGCGGCATGTTTGGGAGCAAATTTTACGGAGCAAATGCTGGAACTGCTAGTAGAGCACATGCCAAATTTCGATGTCTATTTGACGGGTCCTTCCCATGACAAGGAAAAAAGCAAGAACCACGAAGAGGAAGGAAAGCAATACGAGACTTCACTGCTTCTTGATATTTGCGAGCAGGAAGGTCTTTGGGAAGAGGTTGCCCCACGAAATTACCAGTGGCTTCATGACAAGATTCAAGAAGCTGTGAGAAAAGTGTTAAGGTTAAGCAATATGATGCTCATTTTTTTCGTTGCCCTTGCTCTCACAAGTCCCCCATTTGCAATTCCGTTTTTTTGTCTCACACCAGGCATTGGATTTGGTGAAGCCAGAGAAATTGTCAGCATTTCAATTTCATGTTGGCGATATACTTTCCATGAGATTAGACCCAGAAATATTAGACGAGTATATCTTTGTCGTGGTCAATCTTCTCTCCGAGCCACAAGCAGATTCGAGCACAGTGCTCGATGATAAGAAGAGAATTCAACTAGCGACACTCTTCCTACAAGCTGGTTGGAAGGCCAATGAATCGGCGTCCTTCAGTCTGGGGGGCGCCTATTTGCGAAAAGGCATAGGTTTACTTCCAGACGGACACTGGGAGAGATTTTATGATACCAGCCTTGAATTGTATTCTCTGGCCGCAGAAGCTGAGTTTGTAGAAGGGGACGTGCAAAATCTAGAAAAGCATTGCAATGAAATCATTGCACAAAAGGATCGCCCCATTGAAGATAAATTTCGTGCATACAACGTACTGGTCGACTCGATTAGCGGTCGCAACATGTTGACTGAGGCCATGGATTTGATTTTATCTATTCTGTTCAAGTTGGGTTGCAAATTACCAAAACGAGGGCGGATGCTTCACGTTATAGCGGGCTTGGTAAAAGCAAAAGCAGCTACCAAACATAGGACGACAAAAGAGATATCAAAAATGGTCATGATGACAGATCCAAAAAAATTACAAGCAATGCGATTGCTTAACAAGCTGACGACGATTGCCTACTATGCCAATTCTGAACTACTGCCCCTTGCCATCCTTAAGGAAATGAGCTGGACCATCAAATATGGAATTTCTGAGTCGTCTCCGCCTACATTCTGTGCCGTTGGGCTTATACTGTTGGATACATTTGGAGTACGCCAGGCAACATGATGCTGTGAATTGCGCTGCGATTTAGGAAAAGGTCTCGTGCTCTCACTGTGTCTCTTCTTATTCTTGCTTTGCCTCCCTCAGGATACTCAAGCCGGTAGAATTTATACTCAGTATGGTTTATCAATTCTGGATAGACTCGACTCTCGTGCGCAGGTGGCAAGGACAATTTTCGGTGCCCACGCCTTCGTGCTGCACTGGAGCGTTCCAGTTCATGATTGCATGAAACCCGCTTTAAAGGCCTACGAGTTTGGAATGACAACTGGTGACTTGGAATCGGCATTGTGGGGAATATTTTTTCATCTTGAGTTCGCTTTGGCTGCTGGTAAACCGCTGCACACCATCGACGAAGACTTACAAGTATTCCTAAAGCAAGTACAAAAGCAGCACCAAGTGTATCATACTCAAGTATTTATGCTCCTCTGGCAAGGCATCCTGAAATTGCTAGGCAAAGAAGAGCATCCCACCGATATTTGTGGGCAAGTTATCGGCCAAGAATTTCTTAAGGACGCAGAAGATAGAAAAGATACGGGAGTACTTGCGATGATACATCGGATGCAGATATTTCTGGCGTACTGGTTTGGCGACGACGTATGTAAAGGTGCCGACATTGCACTCAAATTTGGAGAAGAATTCGGGAAAGCCAATCCCGGTACTCCCGGTGGTCTGTATTCTCGCCTGCACGCTGCTCTTTTGTGCATTGATGCGGGTCGTCGAACACGAAAGCGAAAATACATCACGTATGGGAAAAAGTTAGCTCGCATGGCCAAGCAATGGGTTGAAAAGGGCAACCCTAACATTCTGCAGATTAACGCCCTTCTGAATGCCGAGCTAGCTGCTCTTGCCAACCAAAGGCAGCTGGCAATATCGTACTTTGAATCTGCGGTGTTGCTAGCGGCTCGCCGTGGTTTCCTCCATGACCAGGCCAAGATCAATGAGCGATTTGCTAGCTTTGCTCTCAATGTTATGAATGACGACAGCACTGCTTCCTTTCGCATTCGCGAGGCCGTAAAGCTGTATGAAGAGTGGGGAGCTCAGGGTAAAGTCAACCAGTTGATAACTCAGTACAAGCAATTCTTTCAGGATTTGCAACCTCCCATTGAAATTGTTTTTGAGACAGAATCGCCAAAAGGAACTGTCCTTGAAAAAGTAGCCTTGCCATAAACTAATTAAACTAGTAGACTCCACAATCTCTATTCAAAGGCACTGAATTGTTGTTGTTTGTCTTGTTCCTCCTGCTCCTCGTCTTCTACGTAGGATCGAATACGTGTATCAATCTCCTGTACACGTTGTATCAACGTTTCATCGACCACACCCGGTGCCTTTTGATAAAACCCTTGCAATGCTTCCCGTGTCAAATCCAACATTTCGTGTGCAAATGATAAACCACGAACCTGTAATCCAGCATCCAGTACAGCCATTCGTTCTGTCGCACTATCGTAGGCAATCAATTGTCCCAGTACTTGTGCCGCTTCTCCAAGATCTCGTCCTAATTCTTCAACGATTCTTGCCTTGATTACCAACAAAATCTGTTGCAACTGTTGACTTTCTTTTGTAATGGTTGGTGCTGCAGCAATCCGTTCAACTTCTCCATCCAAATGTCGTAAAAATCCACTGGTGAATTTGTCTTTGTTGACCAGTAGTAACCGATCCAGTTCCTCTTCTTCTCGTTCAGAGGATGTACCATCGGATGATGTTAAAGACGAAGATCCTGTCGTCATGGTTCTAATAATTTTTCCCAATAATTGTTTGTTGTCATCATCTAATCGTTTAGATTCTTGAACAAAATCTTCTGTAAAACTCAGTATCGTATCAATGGCTTGAACGATTCGTTGTTGCTGTTGTTCATCTTCTTCTTCTTCTTGTTGTTGTTCGTTGTTGTTGTCATTGTCGTTGCTCCTCCTCTTTTTGGAAGTTGTTTCTGCTAAAATCTCCTGAATAGTTTCTGTAACGACATATCCTGGCACTTGCAATAGCAGTTGAGTGTGCTTCACAAGAAGAGATGGAACATGTTCAGCTTTCGAAGCGGTCAAGACTTGATCCAAGAGCGTTCGAAATTCCTTTTTAAATTGTTCGTATTTTTGATTTTGGTGTTGTTGTTGAGAATTATTATTATTATTATTATTATTATCAGTCTTCTTCTTGCGTTCGTCAAAATCTTGCAAATTGCCTAAATCATCCAACGGTGGTCCATACCGTGACGAATACAAACTAGAGGAAGATATTTGTTGTTGTAATGTCTGTTGGGAATGGTCGTGCTTACTGGTAGTATAATGACAATAATGATGATGATGATGATGATGATGGTGCCGGAGTACAGGTAAAAAAGTGAAAGCATTCATTATTGCTGCTTTTTCTGTTAGTAGCAGAATCAGTAATAAGACAACCATCTTGATGCTCGTCATGCTGAAGTAAAACTTTTTTGTGGCTTTGTGAGAATGCTCGTTCGTTGAGAGTTGTTGTTGATCTCAGTGGCCAAAAAACAAATAATAATGATAATGAGGCTGTGATCAGGTCGATTGTTGTTTTTATTAGCTAGACTACTAGTAGACTACTATTAGTAGTAGTGGTACTATCCCGTAGATGATTGGCTGCCAGACCACTCAACAAATCAGTTTAATTACGGTTACGACTACTATTTTTAAACTCCAATTCTATTGTACTACCACTACAGCCTACTACTACTAGTAGTAGCTACGGTAGTAGACTACTAGTAGTAGGATTATTAGTATGAATACTCGTACACAACAACATCTTGCAAACTACAAATTCTCAAATGACGAAAATGTTGTACGAAACAGATGGCAGAAAGTACGACATTTATTGTTTATGTGACTCTCACCTGCTGCTCACCAGCTGTTGTCTTTTTGTGTTCGTGATGAGAGATCCGATACTAAAATAAATAGGAACAGCAGGTCTCCATTTCGATTCGAGTTTTGACCTCAGCATTCTTCACCAGCAGCCTACTAGTAGCAGTAGTAGAGTACCACTAGACTACCTCGTAGTTGGTAACAGTACGAAGTCAGTAGCTAGCTACTACTAGCTATGAGTAGCACGAGGAGTACTGGCCTGCCTAGCTAGAGTACTACTGCACTTTTATTAGTACTAGTACTAGACTATTAGTACTAGACTACTACTAAAGCAGTAGTAGTAGGGCTCTCACACGCTAAGTCTTCAGTTCGTAGTAGACCCTACTACTAGACTACCAGTATTTCCCATATCAAGCCATCATTCATTCCCATTTTCATCACATCAACTACCAAGGTGCATCATCCATCACGAAAATACGTATGAAAGAACAACTATAATTTTTCCAGACAGTCACCAGAAGTTACAAAACAGAGTGAAAACATCAAACCATACGGTACATACGCACTCTGAAAGGTGGACATTATTATCAATTTCTAGGAAGAAAAAGAATCCGAAGCAAGCAAGCCATCATCAAATAAATCAATCCATGATCCATCCATCAATCTATCCATCAATCCAGCTCAAAAAATAAATAATGAAAGTAATAAAAGGTACGAGCGTACTTGGACTAATCAACGAAAGGTTTACCATTACATAAAATAGATATTAAAACAAAAAAGTGCCGATCCAAAACTTATTTTTCATCTGAAATAATATTATATTCTCATTACTTGTTATCCATTCATTTATTTTATGATACATACTTGTTGACAGTTTTTCTCCTAATACAACGAACGCACTGAACAGCTACTGTATTCATTTTCCATACTACCAGCCAACACCAACCCAAAAAAACAAAAAAAAGGAACCATGAAATTGTCCTCGACTTGCAGCAGCAGCAGCAGCAGCAGCAGTACCACAATGACACTGACAGTCGTCTGTCTATTCCTTCTGGCTACTACTACTATGACAACTACTCGACACACTGCTGTGACGGCATTTTATACGCAACGGATCTCACCAAAGAACTTTGCCAAACAACCGTCCAAGTTTGCGGATGAACCCGTCGTGGTCGAAGAAATGCTCAGTACCGGTGAATGCAAGAACTGGTTGGAGCACATGTTCACTTCCGCGTCGAACGAAAACGTTCTCGTTCAGAAGGGATGTGGGACGCAAATGCTTCACGCGAAGATGCCGCTCGAAGAGGCCATTCAGGAAGTTTTGGAAAAATCGTCGCACTGGGATCCCGTGCGCTTGACATCGATTGGTGCCAAGGCCTGTGGGACGCAGGACTTGCCATTGAAACAACTGATTTCGCGTCTGTACGTGCAGGACATTGCCGGCAACGAAAAGATTGCCAGCGAATCGGATCGCGATACGTTGGATTGGTTCGATTGTGCACTGGAGAAACACATTCCCATTCATGATACACTCATGGTCATGGGAAATGGAGCTGCATCGCCAACGGTACAGTGCCACCCGTACACCAAGTACCATCTCTGCGTCGATGGGTCGCAACTGATCCGATTGGTACCACCATTGCCGTACCGGAACAATCCCGTACTGGCCAGTGAAGCCATGCCTATTGTACAAGAAACTATGGGAGGATTTCCTATTTCCATGGGTTGTCAGAACAAATTAAAGGCCAATTTGAACATGTTTGCCCATCGCCATCGTGACGTTGATCATAGTTGTGACGAAGCTGGTTCGACTACCAAATTTCGATCCACTACGCGGAAGAATGGAGGCAATCATCAACACAATTTGTACGAACAATTTCAACACTGGTCGGAAGATCCTACCATGCTGCATCCGAATTTCTTTTTGCCCGTAGAACACGGCTCCAGCAGAGCCATTAAACAGCCCAAGCTGCATCACGACATGTTCCATTCCAGTGTCTTGGTAACGGGAGATTTGATTGTCATTCCACCGGGATGGTGGTACCAGACCTACTGTCTCGAACCGTCCGTGGCTTTGCATTCGCAGCGATTGATTGGGACCGAAACTGCTACACAATTTATCGATCACGTTATTCAAGCATCGGGAATGGATTTTCATTTCGACGATGAAGGCAAGACGAGTCATACACCCAAAGAAGCCAAGGGTATCGTTAACACGCTCTTTGAACTGTTAGAAGAACACTACGACGGACAAAACGACGACGGGACACCCAAGAGACGAAGAAGCAAAAAATATGCCAATGCCAGAAATCCTCGTTACAGAAGTTACGATGAAATGATAGGACAAGGAGCTGATATGGGTGGTAGTGGTAGTGAAAGTACACATCCTTTCTATGATATGGGAGGACCACCAGGATTTGCTGGTGAATATGATGAAGGTCCAGAAGGTCAAGGGCCCCCTCTACCATTTGGACCGCCACTACCATTTGGACCACTACCACCACCGCCACCACACATGGGTGGACCTGGTGGACCACCTTTTATGAGAGGTCCAGGAGGACCACCGCACATGGGAGGAGGAGGAGGTCCCACAGGTCCCAATGATCGTCCTTGGACAGGCAATGGTGACGGTGGTGATTACAAAGGAGGGGACGATAATAATGCCGGAAATGATGGAGGATTTGGTCCATGGGAGTAAGCAAGTTAAATAAAAGCTCCCGAGCAAAAAGTGAGAAAAAGTACTGTTGGAACATGCACCACCAGACTACAGCGTCCTTTGGGTACCACGAGACAAGCTTTTTCACGTCTACAATTGCTACGCTTGTCACTCTAATACACGAACGACGATTTTAGAAGAGGCTTTATGCAAAGAGGATATAATAATATATAAAATTGTAGACAAGAATCCTCGAATTTCGAAAATGAAAATTTCCAAAAACATTGCAAACGAAAAAACATACATTTAAATTACATAAAAAGAAAGAAGTATGCATTACTTTTAACACTTGGAAAATACTCGCCGTCCGACAAATAGCCGCCACTAAAAAAGCTCCGAGACCCAGGACGATACTTGCGTTGTAAGCATGCCAGTCTTACCGCGCTGCTTTAACTCCTCCATTTTTTTCTTCTCATCATCATCATCATCATCGTCGTGTGTGTGTGTGTAACTGACTTCCAGTGCTATGGCGTTGGTCTTGGGGATACCAATCCCCGACCAGTGGGCCATAGACACCTCGTTATCGTCCTCGTTAGTTTTCGAGCTGCTTGTGTCAGAGTTACTTGGACGAACATTCTTTGTATTATTATTATTTGTTGTTGTTGTCCATGCGTGAGCTGATTGAAACCACATACCCGACTTTTCTTCTACAGTGTCCCTACTGCCCGTTCGGATAGGACAGTACTCTGTACCCTCCTCCACATTCAAGGCAAAGATATCTCGTCTCGTAGCAGCATCGGCAGTGTGACACAATCCACGTTGAAATGTTTCAACAGTTTGACGTGACAACTCGTATGATATGTTGCCAGGGTGCAGTATAGGCAATTGCTTCGTGGATTCCTGAGAAAATGACTTCACTTGTTGCAGATCAAGATCGTTAGGTGGTGTATTATCCCGATAAGACATGTACGCGGGTACCAACTTTACAACCTTTTGCCGTGAAAGCTCCACGGCCTGGGCTTTACTACTACTACTTGTTGTTGTCGTCAGTGCCTTTCGCAATGGTAGTGCTGTTGTCGTCTGCATCATCCCTTTGTGGACAGTTGGAATATATGTAGAAACTTTGGACGGTAGTATTACTTTCGGTATCCGTGATTTGCTTGCAACAGAAGGACGATTATATTTGGAAGCTTTGGCATTTCCATCTACATCTGGTGATGCTTGTTGTTGTTGTCGTTGTTGTTGTTGTTGAATATTGCCACATCCGTTTTGTGCTCGAGCGTTTGCCATATTCTTGGCAAATACAGTCCATTTGTCAGGAAAGTGTCGAAATGCGTACATACGGATTTGCGATATTCTACGAGTCCCAACGGCCCGCCGTAATGATTCCGTATCTACCTCACTTACTAACGCAGCTAACAGCCTATCTCGTTCATCATCCGTCCATTTACCAGTTGATAGTGAAGACTTTGGACCACATTCCGTTTCACCATTGGTGGATGGTAGTGTTACTTCGGATGATGATGTCAGTGCTTTGCTCACAAACGGACCACTTTTGTTAGTCTCGGAAGGAGAAGGAAAGGCGGCGGCAACAACGGCAGCAACAGCTGGAGCCCTTGGAATGGACGCGGCAGTCTGGATGATCTTTTTTGAATGATCTTCCAGCCTCCCAAATTCTTCTTCTTGTTGATTTTTATCCGACACTATCTCTCTCCGTACTGGTTCTCGTTTTGATTGCTGCTGCTGCTGCTGCTGCTGTTGTTGGTCCCGTCGTCGTTTGTCACGCAAATTTTGCATTCGAAGTCTTGCCTGTTCCCGAAATGGTGCCAATCGTGCTTCCCGTTCTTCTGGTGTTTCGGCTTTGGCAATCTGCTGATAACAACTTGTTTCTTGTTTGCGTTTCTGAACCTTTTGAGCTACATTATTATTGTTTTTGTTTTTGTTTTTGTGTGGATTATGACGTCGTTTGACTGGTGGTGGTGGTAACTGTGATAATGTTCGCGTGCGTTTTTTATTGCGCTGTGCGGTGGTCTGATATTTGTCGCATCGACACAGATGCAATGGTGTGGGGTGTGAGCGAGGAGTGAGTAAGGGCTAGGGAATTCGAGGCGAAGAAGCCTTGTGATAATCCTTCACACAAAACATACATACCGTGTTGGTTTCAACATTGTTTCCGCGAATCATCATAATCTTCTAGTTTGCATTCACACGTGTTTCGTGGTATTTGTCTTGTTTGTGGAATGGTTGTTGTGATGTTGTGAGTGACAACCGTGGAGGATTTTCTAGTAGGTAAATGAGATTGAGAGGTTCAGGTAGTCCAAAACTATTATTGGAGTTTAATTTTTTATCTCGCGAGAATTAAATAAACGTGAATAACAAAGGTTAGCAAAGGAGCTTTGTTTGCGGACTCGGGCCTCTCAAGCAAGCAAGCAAATACAGTACACACAAGGGACGATCTGATATCTGATAGCTACATAGCACGTTGCTTTTTGTGCAGAGGCTCAAACCTTAAAAATACGAATCAGCCCCTTGTTCGTTACTATTATTTTGGTCTGGGTCAAAAAATTCTCCACCCAGTTTGACCGGTGGTCAAAACCTGACAAAAATAACACGTCATATTTAATACCTCGGGGTACTCTACTACTAGCTACGTAGTAGTAGTAGACTAGTAGTAACAACTCTACTATCTAGTACTTATTATGCTGTTGTTTGACGGAGAGTAGTCCACACTGTTGACTCGACTCAGAAGTTTACAGACGTCCTTAACCTTATCGTTTGGATATTGAGTCGTCGAAAGAGTAATCTCCGCGGTGTGGTTCGGTGAAGAACCATTATTATTCTTTTCCTGGTCTTTTTGCAGCCAACCCGAGACCACCACAGTGATTCTATTGAGTGACAAGCATTCTCTTTGTTCGGAGTTAATTGCTGGTGTAAAACGACAATGTTGTGAAGGAATATTAATAATTATGAGTACGGCGATAGCACAGCTTGCGGATACCGTTTTTGTTGTTTGATCCTAAAAATGTTGTGATCGGAACGTCCATGGACGCGCGTAGACCTGTCATTGCTTTCAAATGGGGACAATGTGCTTTAGTGCAATAAAAAGATCATTTATCTACGTACTCTACTAGCTAGTAGAGTCCTAGTCTAGCTCAGTAGTAGACTAGTAGTAGTAGACTCTACTCCATACTACTAATGGTAGTCGTAGAGTCTTGTGTTGTTTTCTCAGAACAAAACATCGGGCTAGCTACAATGTAGTAGACTACTAGTCTACTGCATACTGCATGATACTACATTCAAGTACGATACTGAAATTTTCGGAAAAGATATTATATCATTATTATTCCTTAAACTACTATCGCAAACATCCGAGTATGACGCTGCTGAAATTTTCGTAAAAGATATTCCTTGAATTATCTGGCTCTAGGGGCTGCATACATTCAAGTTTAACAAAGGACAGTTCTTTTACGACGAAATTCCGAAATTCATCACAATTAATTATAATCCATCGTCGTTAAAAAATAAAATCAAAATGGCAGACGAAAAGGGCTTATTATCTCTGTTGGAGAACCTTGCGTTGGGAGAGGAGGATGTCAAGTCCATCGACGATCAGTCAAAGAAACTTCAAAAGGAGCTCCATCAAGCTGGATTCCGAATCTTCGAGTGTTTATCGGACAAGGGTTATTTTTCTTGGAATCCATCGAACGATGCACCCTATATAAATCTGCAGAGCGTCCAAAGTGTAAAGGATCTGTCACTTTCCTATCTCGATGTGAATGGAACACCGGAAACGTTGGTAAAAATATCGACTATCCGAACACCCACACGGTTCTTGACGCTGGACCCAAATGAGCACAAGAGTGAATACCCGCACAGTAAGAACGACATTATTGCCTTGCACGTTGCAGCGAAATATCGTGGCATCAACTTTTCGAACATTGATTTTGTCTTTGGTGGATCGACGTTGGAAATGTTAGCTACGTGTGATGCATCCGAACCGTACATGTTGACTTGTATTCCAGGAACAGATTCCGTGTTGATTAGCAAGCGAAAGGACTACATTAAAAATTCCGCGGATATTGGTTTTCAATTTGAGCGCCTCATGACCGGAAACCGCATGGACGATACCTCGTTGAACGAGAGCGTTGATCATATGCACATTATGAACATTGGTTCTCATCGTGTTTTGTTTCGAGCTGAGACCGATGCCATTATGGACGGCAGTCCCGTGGAAATCAAGGCGTCCAATCCTCGCTACTGGGGATCTAAGGTAATGTTTCAAATGATTAGCAGCGGTAGTACCAAGCTCTGTCACGGTGAAAAAGGTCGCGGCAGTTTGACTCGCGTTGAAATGAAGTCCTTGCATTTGGTAGCAGAGACAGCCCTCGCCTCATCGAATATCAAAACTTTGGAACGCAATATTTTGAACTCCATGGAAAGCATTCAGGCTCAAATGAAGTCTGCAACGCCAGGCGATGTCTTCAAGGTGTCGTTTCGGGGTACGAAATTGTTGCTGACTCTTGCGCGAGGACGTAGCGCCGATATTTTGCCTCCAGCAGATGTTGTTCGTGAATTGATGGATGTTACAAAATAGGTAAAATGATGGTGAATCCCTCACCTGCGTAGTATATGACTGGAAATAGAATGTTTTGACTCTTCTGGTGGTGTTTTTTTTTAATAAGGGGCCAGAGAAAATAGTTTGCCTAACAGTAAGGCTGTCTCGGAAAGGCTGATTTGCTGATGCCGGTCAGCCTGACCTTGCTCGATGCCTTCCAAAACTTTTCTCTTAACAAAGTGGGCAAAGATCATATCTCTCGGAGTAGACTACTGATATTGCCAGGAAAACTTTGAGCTGTGATGAGAGCAAGAGCAAATGAGAGAAGAAAATGTTCGGCAATAACTTTTGCAGAAACTCAGACTTTAGTTCGAGGAAGTGGTGACCTTGCTTTCCTCGCAAACGCTCGTCTGCCAATCATTAAAGCAATAGTAGCTATTTTTACACGTGATCAGACTCACTTTTATTGCATCAACAAACAAAATGCACTATTGAAGAGAATACATTATTGCTATGGCATCATGTGTCTTACTGGAAAAGATCAAGAGATATCTCAATAACATCAATTTTTTACGAAAATATGTTGTATTCAGTCTCGGGGTTTGAAAAACCAAATGTAGATATGAAACAACATCGAAATGGAAGATTGTGTCGAGCAGCTTTACTGATGGCATTGTTCCGGCTTGGGAGGTTTGGTGTTGTTGACCCAATACGTATGCATCAAACCTTTGCCCTTGACGCTGATCATGCCACGAGAGGCGATGGGAATGTGGGGAGCTTGGACTAATAGCAGCTTGGCAGACGCTTCCGAACAGTGAATGCGATTCACTTCGGAATGACTCTCCATGCGAGAGGAAGTGTTGACACTGTCTCCAAACAAACAGTAGCGAGGATTGAGAGAGCCCACAACATCAGCCACCACAGGACCCGAGTGAAATCCTACGCGAATGTTGATGACACCTTTGTCCGGATCCTCTTTGTCAATGTAAATACTATTGGCAGCTTCAATAGCATCTGCGGCAAATTCTGCGATACGCTTTACGTGATCGTCAGATTGATCCTTCACTAGATTGGTTACTGCCATGTAGGCGTCCCCTGATAAAAAAAAGCGAGCGAGACAAAGGATAAGAATTCAATGACCACGCATCCTTTGAAACATACGCATGAAATTCCATCGCTCCGGTGTCGCGTAACAGATCACGAGCGTACCGATTGTCTCAACTTTGAAAATATCGTGGTCGTTAGAGAGTTTGTCCAGCGCGTCGTAGAGTCGCCCAAGCATGTCGGCAATTTTTCTGGGTTCAAGGTTACTGGATATTTCTGTGAATCCTACAATATCGGAAAAGAAGATCGTGACCATGTCTTTGTGTTCGGCCTCAACTGGCTTTCCTTGACGTAGTGCCTCAGCGATATGCCTCGGGAAGATGTCGAGAAGAGAAACAGATGACTTAACGTTATTTGACTCCTGTTTTGACTGAACATGTTTAACATCAACACGCTTCAAACGATTGTCAAGCTCTTCAAATGTCGGACGCTCCTCAGGATCGTAAACCAGACAGTCACACATCATCGAATTGATCTGCGGAGGACAGTTTATAGGCGTGGGCGGACGTTTGTTAATTGCAGGATCACAAACTTGATTCAATACTTTTTCAGAATCCTCTCCGTCGTAAGGCTCCTTCCTCGAAAATACCTCATAGAGAATGATTCCAAACGCATAGACGTCCGATGCCGCCGTGTTTGTGCTTCTTCCTTCCAAGAGCTCGGGTGCCATCCAATAAGGAGTGCCTTCAACAGTAACAATGAACAAAAGTGCGTGAGAGAAGATTCGGAGCAGCTCAAAATTTAGATTACATTGCAGGAGAAAACTTACCAACTGCGTTAGTCCGGTCTTTAATTGCAAGACCAAAGTCTGCAACCTTGGCGCGAAATCTTGAATCTACGAGTATGTTCGAAGACTTCAGATCGCAATGGATTACTTTGGGATCATACGAATGCAAGTAACGAACTCCCTGGGAAATATCGCACAAGATCTGTAGAAGCATATCTCCTTCAAGAATCATTGTCTCATTGTGGAGGATATCATAGAGGGACCCGTGCTGCATGTATTCCATGACGAGCATTGGGTCGTCAATTGAAGTGACCACAGCACCGACCGCAGTGGTAATGCTCGGGTGCCTGAGCTGAGACAGCAACCTCATCTCATTCTTAAAGTCCTTAACGAGGCGGCGCCGAGTTGTGACACCATCATTGTCACTGCTTCCCGATTTTTTGCCCCTACTGGATTTTCCTTGCGTCTTCGATACATCTCCTTTGGACTTCGTTTTGTTGGCACCAGTCATGGCATTTGCTTCCACATCTTCTCTAAACCATCCACTGATAGGATCCGCACTTGAAGAGCTAGTAGTGGATCTTGAGCTCTTCGATTTTCTGTCACTAGCGGGAAGAACACGCTTCACTGCAACATCCGTACCACGATATTCGGCCATCAAAACCAAACCGAATTTCCCGCGCCCAATAATGACTGGCGGGTCCTCAAACTTCAGGTCATTTTTATCAACTTTCCAAACGTCATCATTTTTTCGATTTTTCTCGCGCAACACACAAAAGATTGCTGCGACAACGACGGCAACAACTCCAACGGCAATACCTATAATCGGTTCGATTCCAATGTCGTTGCTGGTATCCTCAATTGGTGAAAAGATGCCCAGATTTCTTTGATAAGCTTCGAGAAGGGGAGGAGAAAATGTATTATCGTAATCTGTAATAATATTCCTCCATTTTGTACGGATTTCTCGCTCTGTTTCCCATCGCTCTTCATCCGTACTCAGAATCTCCTCTCCTACAAGCCCTGCATCCTTTCTGTTTTGAAGCAGCCTAAGATGATCACGGAATACAGAATTCATTGAACTTTGAAAGGCCGCGGATGAAGGAATGCGCATATCAAGGGCGACATTCACGTCCTGAAGCTGCGCCTGGACTGTGTCAATGTAGCTCCTGGTGGAATTCTCCGGCAAACCACGCTCGACCCAATCCGATAACACCATCTGGCTGTTACGGTAGGGATCCACAGAGATGAAAGGGGCACCCACCGTGACATTGGGAATCGTATCCTCGATAGATGTCTCGGAACTGGAAATGTAGCCAAAGAATTCGGCACAGGCCTCCTTTTGGGACGCAGAGGTAAAGTTGCTGCAAGCTCCTGCCCATCCAGTAAAGGCAGCATAGGGAGCCGAGTTGATACAGCTGTCATCCTCATGTCCTGGGAAATTCGCATTACCACAGGAACAGATCTCTGCGGTACACGGCTCCAGCTTATGAGTGTCTCGATTTAGATAGACTTTTGAGCCCGGAGTGAATGCCGTTCCGATGTATCCCGAGACAACGGACTCTGGCGGGGACTTGGCTGCCTCGGTGTAGGCATCTCCCCACATGTACGTCATGGCACAGACACCCTGGTTCATCTTGTCAATATTAATGCTCTTAAAGCTTCCATCATATTCATTATCTGCTCCATAGACAAACTGCTCCTCCATAAATTGGAGGGTCTTGACGAAGGCTTCTCCCAAGAGGGGTTCCATGTTCTTGCCGTTACGATGATCGAACAAATTACCTGCTGTGGTTCCGGAAAACTGGGTCATGGACGACAAGATGAGGAATACCCAAAACTCGGTACGCTCCATCTTTCCCACACAACTTCCCGAGATCTGGACCAAGTTCGCAGGATCATTCGGATCGGTGCCAGGGAGCGGCTCGACCCGATTGTGAAAGAACTTGGCCAGCTCGGTATACTCCTCCCAGGTGGCGGGTGGGGTCTTGTTGTACTTTTCAAATAGATCCAAACGATAATAGATACTGTGAACATCCCCGTCAATGGGAATTCCCACAATTTTCTTATCGTAAACAGCACCATTTTCACGAGCAAACATGAAGATGTCGTTCCAGTTGAACTGGAAGCCAGCTGTGGAACCAATAGTGCCACTTCGAATCAATGGTGTTAGATCATATAGACCTTCGAGCAAGTCTAGGTCGCCATAAAGATGAGGACCCAACGTATATCCATCATAAAGACCGGTCTGGGTCTTGGCATCGCTTAGAATTTCCTCGTGGAATTCATCGCGTGTCAGAGGTGCCGTGATGCAGTCGATATTGACTTTTATTCCTGTTTTCTTTTCAAAGGCATCCGTGTGTTGCAAGATGCGGAGACAATTGATCTCCCACGTGAAAATGTTGAGAGATGTAACGGCTTTCTCTTCCTGGCATCCAATGGCCTCGGTGGTAGTGGGAGCAGGAGTTTCACACTGGCACTGACAGTTATGAGTCTCGAGACTGCAAACCTCCAAGGAAAGCTCGGTAGCAGCAACAGGGGCAACCGTCGCAACTGCTGCATCAGTTGTTGCGGGTGGCCGCGTAGCGGACACTTGAACAGAGTCCGACATGGCGAGGATAAAGAAAAAAGTGGAAGATCTTTATTGTTTTTTACGATCAGGTGGTTAAATTTATGACCCTTTGAAAAAAGTTTTTTTTCTCGCTCGGATTGATATTTGTTAGTCACAGTCACTGGTTTGCTGCCCACTAGTCTAGTAGTATTCGTAGTTTTTGATCACTTTTATACTAGAACTCATGCAGCAACTATACTTTAGTTAGTAACCAGGTTGCCGGTTCGAGCATAAATTAGGGCAAGGATGTCGACTTATAGATGAATAATTAAACAATAGATCTAAGATTGTTTCGCCCTCTAGGCCTGCTCAGAAAGAACAGTTTCCTTCACATATTGTTCTATCCTTTCACGTTCGCGGCACCTTAGTACCAGGTACTGGTAGTGTGTACTACGTACCTGGTACCATTAGCTAGTGCATCACTTCCATCGAAACTACGTAGGTTTACCAGGTAACAGATCTGTCAGAGTGGTTTTGACATGGTATTACTTTCTTTTTCTACAACTTACGCCGTATATCTTATTTATCTTTTGTCACTTTTTATAGGACTAGACTACTAGTACCTAGTATTAGTACTACTAGCCACTACAGTAGTAGTTGTGACAAGCTTTCCTCAGCAACTGAAAAATAAAAGGAAAAAGTTCCCGAGCTCGGCAACTCACAGCATAAATTTTGACGACGGTACCTGGTATGGTACCTGGTACCATTTACCACCTACCAGTACCTGGTACTAGACTAGTACTACAGTAGTTGTCTACCAAGTTACCAGGTACCAGGTACCAGGTACCTGGTAACTGGTAATCGGAGTACCTGGTAGAATAAGATAGATCTCGACCATTGTTGAGAAGACATGGGTCCTACCAGGTAGTTGCCAACCTGGTACTTTGGTACCATACCTGGTACTACCACTGCAACAAATAAGAATATTATGACGTGTAACCTGGTAATCGTACCAGTACGTACATTGGTCAAAACGTTCATTACCGTTACCGGTACCGTAGTCTAACTCCGAGTACGGTACTAGTACCTGGTACCTGGTATCACTGCCATGTACCAATTCCTAATAATTTCTTGTCATAACAGGTACTGGTACCCTAGTACTGGTAGTATTTCTGATCCCCGTAAATCAGACGTTCCAGTTTTTTATCAGGTAATCATACTGGTACTTCTTTCTTAACTATTATTTTACCAGTAGAACCGTTGGTTCAACACCATACCACTGTTAGTACAGTATTTATTGTTACCAGGTACCAGGTACTACTAGCTAGTAGTACCTGTTTTAGAGGACGAGTATAATTTATTTTTAATGTCCAGAAAATATAATTTTTACGGTTACCGTATTGCTGTACTATTTTCACTAGACGAGGAGCAGGAGAGTGAGTACCCCGGTACTACACGGTACAAGGCTACTACTACTGTATGGTAGTACGACGTACTGATTTGCGAGTAAGTGTGCGCTTTAATCTTAAGGCCCCAATAGGAAGATATCCTCCAACCTCGAAGAAGATACCATGATACCATGCCCCATGCCCTTGATTGTGAGTAAGTGTTGTCATCATCAAGATCTTCGATCATCACACATGAATTCCCCGCCAATCAATTATTAGTCTAGTATCCACCATGACGAATGTTACCGGAAAGAATAATCATAAAAACGACCCGCTCGAACGATTGGTGGCAGATTGGGAATTAGCCAAACAAGACAAAGATCCCAACGCGCCCTTCTGTACACTTATCACTATTGATCATGACACAGGCTTCCCTACCGGTCGCATACTAGGTTTGCGAGAAATCCATCTCAGTACAGGTGAAATATTAGTGTTTATCAACGCTACATCGCCAAAATGGAAGCAGTTGATGGCTTGTTCAAAGTAAGAGATTCATTTATTCTGGACTCAACCCACTACACTGCAATACAGGCTACGAGGGGATGAGTGGACGACGTTGGAACAAGAACAAGATATGAAACAACGTTGGATGCAGCATAAACCTCATAATGCCAAATTGCTCGATTATTATTATGATCATTGTCAAGGACAGAGCAGCGAAATTAAACATCGAAAGGATTTTTTGAACGACATGCAGCAATTGCAGGCACAATTTGCTGACGAGTGTCAAGTTGTTCCTTTTTCAGGAAATGTCAAGGGACTCCTTTTGAAACCTAAAATAATGGAAGAATGGCGAGCCTCTACCAGCACCGACCGACTGCACGAGCGTAATTTGCACGAAAAACTTGCGGTTACAACGAGTAGTCATGATAATACTACAATTCGTACAGGAGTGAAAGCGTCATGGACAACAAAGCCACTGATCCCTTGAAACAGACACTGTACAATTACATACAGCTAATTTACTAACTAACGTTGAATTTTAATTTGCTGGATCGTCTTGTGTGTGTCGAAAGCGACACTTTTCTATTCCATGAGGACACGGTTCACCCGTTTCCACGGATCGACATAATGGCACTGTTTTGATAGATTTTTTTGGTGTCTTGCCAACGTGATCATCCTTGTGACTAAATTTACAAGCGTCTCCTCTACTACAGAATCCTGTCCGTTGAAATTCAAAACACATATTTTGTTTATCATCAAGATGTTGACGAGATTGGCTTCGCTGTTTTGTAATTTGAAAGGCACAATCTTTGCACTGCGTTGGTGTGTCCCATTCTCTGGCAGCAAATGTGTCGTGCAAATCAAAAATAAAAAGTTGCGAACAATTCCGACAAACAATGGGTTGACCAGTCGTCGATGACGAAGCAATGCGTGCCTCATCCCACGCTTTCTTTGCCGCCGTACGAGCACGACGTAATTCCTTGTTGGTCTTGTCAGCCTTGAAGGCATGCAGTGCTTCTTGATAGGCGGCTTCTAATTTGGCGAGATTTTCGTCGGCGAGTGTAGTAGTACTTCCCTCGTTGTTGTTGGCGAGAAGACTGCTAGTGTTGTGAATATTAGCCGCGATAGCAACATTCGTTGTTCTGAGAGTGGTGGCATCATTATTTTCTGTGGATACTGCCTGGTGGATTTTTTTCTCCTCGTGATTCTTTTTATCCACTTCTGCCAACTGTTTCTTTTCATTATTCTGTTTGCGTTCGCGCTTACGCTGTTTCTTTTCGTTCTTCATATTTTCGTCCTCCTTTTTGCAGTCAATCACATCATCGTCATTATTTCCCTTTTCCCGTTTGCGTTTCCTCTTTAGGATTTTTTTCAATTCCTTCGTAGTCGTGATGGTACTATCATCTGTTGCAGGGGTAGCTATCTCTTCCTTTGACTTATCCATGAATTTCATGGTGGATTTTTTTCGTATGATTGTTGTGGGTGCGACTGTTTACTGCTGTTGTGCAGATAGTACTCTACTCGAACACTTCATTTCCCGTCCTACTGTCGAGTAGAATAGCCTAATACTAGTCTACTAGTCTACTAGTCTACTACTACGTAGTCTACTACTCGAGTATTGCAGTATTGTAACAATTCCAGCAGTTGAAATAAAATAAATAGAGTAATAAGCAATGAAGGGTTGTCATCAAACGTGGTAGCGTTAGAGTTACTTGCTTCCTGTCAAGCGAAACGAGTGAAGGACAGGCAGGCGGCTGATGGATAATAATAACATGCTGAATAATACAGTACTGGTGGAGTAGTCTGGCTACTCTACCATACAACAGAACAAGTAGTAATAATATTGCTCAATATTTTAGATGAGGAAGGGAATAAATGCACTGAATACACCTCCAGAACCAAAAACTGGGGACACACACAGGGTTGCTATTAGTAGACTAGTCTACTAGAGAAACACAAGGTCGAGCAGTGGCGTTTTGCAGCAGCATTTTAATAATAATTCGTAGCGTTTTCACTACTATTATTTGTAGCAACTCTACTCTAGATACCGTAATCAAGAAGTAGCTGCGATGGAACACTCTCAGACGCTCACTCCTTCGCACCCTGATGACTTCTATTTTCTTTTAATTCGACGGGATTTGAGGAAAAGCTTTCTCGCACTCACTCAGCACTCAAACACTCAAACATAGTTCAGTGTCACAACAACAATTACTATGTCCCAAGACATTCCCAAAACTTTCAACTCCCAAGACGATGGATCGTCCGATGACTCTTCAGCCGCCGTTTGTTCGAGCCACCGGAAACGAATACGACGACGACGAAGTAGTAGTAGCAGGAGTATCAACAACACGGACAGTACTGTAACATCCAGCAGTCATAAACGCCTCGTCAAAGGAAGAAGACCTCCCTCTCCTCCGATACGGGTACATATTCCCGGTGTGAAAGTGAAAAAAGAAAAGCAACATCGTAGAACTTCTGGTAGCAACAGCAGCAACAGCAACAGCAACAGCAACGGTGTTTGTATTCGGCATCACCCTCCTAACAAATCTAAAAAGGAAGTATACAATGTGAGCACATGTATCATGGACAATTTCTCTTCAACCATAATGAGAATGTCAAACGTGATTAAGGAACTGCGGAAAGAAATATTAGAAAAGGAAGAATCCATTCAAAGATTGAGCGCCCGAGTTGTGGAACAGGGAACGGTGCAGCAAAAGAATACGAGAGATTGGAAACAATCATACGATCATATCAAACACGAGAATCAACAATTGATATTGAAAAATGAAGAACTGTACGCACAGGTAAAGGATGCCGAAGCGATGACGGTGGCAAGTCAATACATTCAAAACAAGCTAGATGAAATGCAAGCAGAAAATGATCGTTTACAATCACATAATCATTTAGTCAACAAGTCGTTGGTTACACAACAATCGGAAACAAAACAATGGAAAGTGAAGTATGATCGTCTTTTAGAACAGTATCAGTCCGAATCTAAACAGTGGCTCCGTGCCAAAACACGATTAATGGAAGAAAATACAAGACTTCGACAAGAAATAGATAACGATACAAATGCTAACAGATTGGCGTCCACAAAATCACCAACAATGAAAGTACAGCATCGTATTCTACCTTTTGATAATCAAAATATAAGCAAAAACAGTGCATTCGAGCCTTTGCCAGCCATTAGGCCAGAAGTCGTTTCCAACAGCGTACAGCAACAATTTACTTCTGTGAACAATAGTACTGATCTGGACAGCAGAAGAAACAGCACAAGCAGCAACAGAACAAGCAGCAATGGTAGCGGTAATGGCACATTAAAGGTATCCCAAGAACCATCCATGTCTTCAAAAAGAAGAGTTGATGATTCATCATCAGCCAGAGTCGCAAGTTCTCACGACAAGAAGCCATCCAAAATGAGCCTTTTAGACGGCTCGGGACGTGACAAGAAGAAAATTCCCGAAAGTGATACCGGTATTGACGATGATGACAACGACGCTTTTGTCGCTGCGGCTGATGATGACGACGGTATCGGTGCTACTAATACTGATGATGGTGATGCTGCTGGTGATTATGATGATGGTGGAGACGGTGTGGATGACATTGCTGCCATCATTGCCGAAACAGCAAAAATGTCAGCCATACTGGAAAATCTGCAAAACCAAAAAGAAAGGCCAGACAGTAACGACAGCAGCAGTAGCAGCAACAACAGTAGTAGCAGCAGCAACAGCAGTAGCAGCGCATCTTCAGCCATAGAATCAGCCAAGCCAACCAAAAAGAACATAGTACCGGATGCCAAGAGTAGCAGTGAAGAAAATAATATCAGTCGAGGCGATATTAAAGCAGCTCGTGAGGAACCAAAGTCCACTCTGGTAGCAGCAGCAACACCAGGCAAAGCTTCTCAAAAGAAGAAGATCATGGTGGACGATTCAGAGATCGACGACGATGATAGTTCTTCCAAATCTACTTTAAAAGGCGACAACGATAACAACCATGCAAGCTCCGACATAGAAGCCAAACATGAATTATTTTCTGTTGCCAAGCTCGACTCATTCAAAATATTCACTGGTGCAAATATTGACAACGATGAATTGCTTGAAAGTGCAGAAGGCGACTATGAGATTTTTACTGGCCACAACATGGAAACGTTTCAATTATTCTGCGGCGGAAAGATTGACACAGAAGTTGCTACCGATGAGATAGACAGTACGAATAATGACAATGAAATCTTTACGGGCTCCAAGATTGATACATTTGAGATTTTCAGTGGTGCCAACGTTGACTCAATCGTTGGGGTTTATAACACTGGAAACATCAGCGAGAATAATATCAACAGGGACGGAGACATCAAAGAGCATGATAGTCAGAGTATTGACAAGAACAGTGTTGATAGCGGAGAAGATATAGATTCAAATGGAAATGATGTTTCCAACATCGGTGAGCTTGGCAGAAGAGCAGACACAGGCATAAATGGCGACGAAAGTGGTACTAGTAGTTTGCACGACGATGACGAGATCAACAGTGGAGGAGACATCAGCTTAAATGGTAGCAGTGGAGCTGGACTAGATACCAGTAGTGGGTTAAATATTAACAGCATGGACGGTGACAAGAAAGTGGGTGTTGCTGACGACATGAGCGTTACTGAATCTTCGTTCAACTCAGACGACTTACCACAACCAAATCCAGACAAATCGAATGTTACCCAAACCGGTTTTTCGGCAACTTCACCACCTCAAAAGAAATCAATTGTTGGTGATTCCAGTTCGTCCGACTGTGATTCTTCAAGACCTCCGCTCAGACAAGCTATGCCAGCCAAGCCACCTGAAGCCATTTCGTTAAGCCCCGTTTCTGCTCGAATGCCCTTTCCTGCTGCAGATCTTGTGGCATCAACGAAAAAGAAACCGTTCTTGGATACTAGGACTATTTCTGAAAGCGATTCTTCCTCCTCGCCAACGGAAAAGGCAGTGCCCAAACAGCAACCGGTATCCATTACAGCCGCTTCTCCTTCAGCAAAGAAAAAGAAAAAAACATTTTTTGATTCGGATTCTGAATCTGATGACGACAGCAGCAATTCAACATCTCTGATTAAAGGGAATGCCAAAGTTCAATCAGGCAAGCCTTCAGCCAGGGCTTCAGCTCCAGCAAACAAGAAAATGAGATCACTTTTCGATGACAGTAGTTCAGAGGACAAAAGTGGTAGTAGCTACTAGTACTACGGTACCTGTTAGTGGTGTAGCTACCAGGTACTAGTGTCACAGTTGCCAAAAATCGTTACCAGGAGTAAGCTTGGTGATGGCAAATTGTACTACTACTACTACTACTACTACTAC